>Ga0206796_1007_pt1 | contig 50263 bp, 43 predicted proteins | sample Alteio_BWOrgCont_68_FD_152895 | JGI IMG/M metagenome (GOLD analysis project Ga0206796, IMG submission 152895) | Enriched cells from forest soil in Barre Woods Harvard Forest LTER site, Petersham, Massachusetts, United States -... | ecosystem: Environmental > Terrestrial > Soil > Temperate forest >...
ACCGACCTGCTGGACCGGACAGGTAACCTCAAGCTGGTGGCCGATGTGCTCGGGCATGGGAGCGTGGCGACCACAGGCAAGTACCTGCATCCTGCGCTGAAGCAAGTGGCGCAGATTGTGGATCAAAGGAGCGCAGCGTGGAGGGATTGTGACAGCCAAACCTGATTTACGTCATACTTTGCGTCATACTCGGGTTGCCGAGGGTGACTGGGTATGTCGTAAGTTGTTGAATGTATGGTGCGCCCTGAGAGATTCGAACTCCCGACCTACTGATTCGTAGTCAGTCGCTCTATCCAACTGAGCTAAGGGCGCACTCCCGGGAAGACGTTTCGACTCTTTCGAGAATACCAGTTCAGATGCGGACTGGCAATGCGGAGACCGCGAGCCGGCAAAGCGCGGGCGTGGTGTGCCGGTCGTCCGATCGGGAACTGGATACGTGCCCGAATCAGAGCGGGATTTGCCCGGGAGATGGGCGCCGGCACGAGGCACGGATCAACACCAATTGATCGGACGGCGCGCGAGGCCGCGGCGCTTCGGCGGTTCGGCTGGAGCAGCGGGGGCGTCCGTTGCGTGTGTCTCCAGCTCTTCATCGGTGAGGATGAAGCGGCGGATGTAGCGCAGCGGCTCTTCCCAGACGGCCATCTGCTCGAGGTGGTATTGCCACAGGGTGTTGGAGGTGGAACGCGAGGTGCGGCGGGTGAAGGCTTTGCGACGGATGGTGACGGGCTTGCCGCTGCGATCGAGGCGGGTGTACTCCTGCGAGGGGAGAATGAAGCTGATCTGCGTGCCCTTCTTCCAGAAATTGCGGGCGAAATCGTGGGAAAAGAGCAGCGCGTAGTAGCGCCGGCCGCTGGCGAGGACGGAAATGGCGTGATTCAGGTCCGTCCACTCGGGCTCGATGTTGGTCTCGTACCACTTGCGGAACTCGAAACCGTGGGTACGAGCGCGGACGACGAGCATGCGGAGGAGTTCGCGGCGTGTCATTTTAGAAGCCGGTTCCGGAGCCTGTTATTAACTTTCGCGGAGGTGGCGTTACGAGAGAAAATCGCGCCAGACCGGGGTCCCCGCGGACTTCGTCCGTGGGGTGGAGACGAGGCGGCGGACGAAGGTTGTGGCTGGCCCCACTGCCGAGGACGACAACGAAGTATGGCGCGATTTTCGCCGCAACCCTTCGGGCTGGGGCCAATTTTCCTCATTTCGGTGTCGCTCGTCGCTCGAAGATTCCCGATATTCGTCGCTCCTCACTCCTGGAACTGAGAAAAATTGGCTCCCAGCGCCGCCCGCGGGAAAGTAAATAACAGGCTCCAGGCCGGATTCTGATTCGTGTCGGGCGTCTGGCTTCCGCTGGACGCCTGGTTACTCTTTCGTTCTCTTCCCCTCCTCTCTCCCGGCAGCATGCGGATGCCCGCGCGCCCATAATCCTCGCGATACAGCCACGCAATCGACATGAAGTGCGGGAACTGCCAGATGAACAGGATGGCAAACAGCGCCACGCCCTGCCACTCGATCAGGCCACGCGCCGCCGTCCATCCCAGCAGCGGAGGCATTGCCCCCGGAAACGCTCCGATGAAAGTAGCCAGCGGCGTCACGCGCTTCAGCGGCGTGTAGACCGCGACATAAAGAAACGCCGTCAGCAGCGTCAGCCCACCGGTGATGAAGTTCGTTTCGCGCGTCAGCCACAGCGTTCCCGCGATGATGAGAAACAGCCCCACCGCGATGCCATGCGTCAGGCCGATCCTTCCTGCCGCCATCGGCCGGTTCGCCGTCCGCACCATCTTCGCGTCCAGCTTGCGTTCGATCGACTGGTTCAGCGCCGACGATCCCGCCGAAACCGCCGTGATCCCGATCAGCGTCTCCAGCAAACCCGGCTGCAGGCTGCTGATGCCCGAGCGCATCGAGCCCAGATAGAATCCTGCCCACCCGGTCAGCGTCACCATCAGCGTCACGCGCAGCTTGAAGAGCTCGCGGTAATCCACCAGCAGCGATGCCGTCTCGCCCGCCTCGGGTGCGTGCAGATGGCTGTGCGCCGGACCACCCGGCGTCTCATTCCAGGCATGCGCCGGCGGTGTCATAGGCAGCGCGCCCGGCTCGATCGAATCTACCGGCATGCAGCTCCTGCGCGATTTGCGGGATGGATGAAAATGGAAACCATGCGGCGTGGAAACTTCAGGGGGAGAACCCACTTCCTATGATAAACGTCGCATTTAAGATGCGCCGGGCCGGTGGTTGGTGCCGCAAATCGTGCTAATCCAGCGTGATGGTGCTGAGCGGTCGAGGCTCCTCGATGATCGCCTCGTCGTGCACCGCATATTCCTTCAGCATCACCGCGATCAGCACCGCCGTCGGCACCGCCACCATCGCGCCAATCACGCCCGCCAGCGACGACCCGATCAGCAGCGCGATCAGAATGGTCAGCCCGGCCAGGTCTACGTGCGTCTTCATGATCTTGGGCGTCAGCCAGGTGTTCTCCACCTGCAGGTAAATCAGAAAGAAGATCGATACGCCCACCACCCGGCCCCAGGAATCCAGCGCCGCCACCAGCACCACCAGCGACATGGAGACCATCGCGCCCGCCACCGGAATGATGTTGAACAGTCCCATGATCACGCCCAGCGCGTAGGCATACCGGATCCGCAGCAACGCGAAACAGATCGTGCTGCACACGCCCAGGATCACCATCAGCGTGCCCTGCCCCAGCAGCCATTTCCCCATGCGCACCGAGGCCCGCGCCAGCGTCTGATCCAGGCGCAGACGCCGCTCGACCGGGAACAGCGAGAGGAACCACCCATATGCCTCGTCGCCCTCGATGATGAAGTAGACGATCAGCACCAGGCCCGCGACAATGCGTGCCGCGGTCTCTGCCCAGTCACTGGCAAACTTCACCGCGTACGTCGCGGAATTACCCACGTAATCCTGAATCTTCTCCTGCATCGCTTCCAGATTCATGTCGCGCAGGATGGGAACCTGCTGCATGCGCGCGAAGAACTGCGGGCCCTCCTGGGGCAGCTTCCTCACGAACTCGCGCAGATCGATAACAGCCGGCCGCAGCGCGACGAACAGAAACAGCGCAAGACTGCCCACCGTCAGCACCAGCATCGACAACACCGCGATCCCGCGGCTGGGGTGCCACTGTTTGATGTGCAGCGTCATAATGCCCCGCACCAGCGGCATCAGCACCACCGCGAACAGCGCGCTGACGTAGATCACCACCAGCACGTCGCGCAACAGCCAGGCCAGATACAGCCCGATGCCGACGGCAAAGGTGAAGAGCACGATGCCTCGCGAACCGAGCGGCTTGCTCATTTCTGCCCTCCACGCGCGCGCTCCGGCGAGCCCGCGCCCACCGGCTCCGTTTCGCGCCCGAACAGCTCTTTTACGATGCAGTCCACCACGGCCTCCGGCGTCCGCTCCGCTGTCTCCACGCGCACATGCGCTTGCTGGTAAAGCGGCTGCCGCGCCTTCCATCGATCCGCCAGGCGGTCGCGGTCGCGCAGCACCGGCCGCTCCGGCGCATTCTCCTGCCCGGCACAGCGTCCCACCAGCGTGCTAAAAGGAGCATCCAGAAAAACCATGCGAATCGTGGGAAGCGACGCAAGCCACTCGCGCGTTGCCTCCGACTCCAGCGCACCGCCGCCCAGGGCCAGCACCAAACGCGCTTCCACCGCAGCCTCGCGGATCACGGCCGCTTCCAGTTCCCGGAAGGCCGCTTCGCCTTTTTGCTCAAAGATTTCCGCGACGGTCATCGCCGCTCGCGCTTCCACCAGAAAATCGGAGTCGGCAAACTCCCAACCCAGACGGTGAGCCAGCAATGCGCCGGCAGTCGTTTTGCCCGCGCCCATAAAGCCCGTGAGGAGTATGCCCGTGATGGCTGGCGACGGAGTCGATCCGCTCATTCGTCCTTTGATTATATGAAGCGGACTCGCGGGAGAACTCTTTTATTTTCTGCCTGGCTGGACCGACGGCGGAGCCTCCGGCGGTTGCCGGATCGCCTGCTGTATGTGGTCCCACACCGCGGGGCTCGGATCATGCATCGGCAGCAGCAGCTTGGCCTGCGAAGCGATGTACTCCAGATCGCGCACCAGGGCGGCGCAGTTCTCGCAGGTCTTCAGATGGTCCTGAGCGTTCAGGTCCGCGTGCGTCTCGAACAGATCCGGCAGTGACTCCTGAAATTCAGCACAGGTCATCGTCTTTTCCATGGCGCGCAGCACAGTCACGCAATCTGCTCCTTCCGCTGCCCCGTGTGCAGCAGATCCCGCAGCTTCATTCTCGCCTTGTGCAGCTGCGACTTGCTGTTTCCGATAGAGCAGTCGAGCATCTCCGCTATCTCATTATGCTCGTATCCCTCCACGTCATGCAGCACGAATACCAGCCGGTATCCCGGAGGCAGGTTCTCGATGGCCCTTTCCAGCGTCACGCGGTCGATCGACCCCGACAGCGTCAGATCCCTCGCGCCAATATCCTTGCGCGGTCCGTCGTCCTGCGACGGCTCCAGCGTCTCTTCCAGCGATACCTGGGGCAATCCCTTGCGGCGCAGATGCATCAGCACCACGTTCACCGCCAGCCGGTGCAGCCAGGTGGAAAATGCCGAATCTCCGCGGAAGGTACCGATCTTGCGGTACAGCTGCAGAAACGCTTCCTGGGTCAGATCCTCGGCCTCGGCGACGTTGCCCAGCATGCGCAGGCACAGCGAGTAGACGCGCCGCTTGTGCATCGCATACAGCGTCTCAAATGCGCGGGCATCGCCTTCGCGTGCCTTGTCGATCGCTTCCTGCTCCCCTGCAATCGGAGGGTTCCGCCGCATATGCTGGTTAGCCGGCCGGGGTTGCGTAGGGCCCGCGTTCATCAGAACAAACCTTTCCATGCCATTTCTTCCATGAGGGAGCGCTCCTGTTGCCCTGTGGGTCGGACTCTTCGGCGCAGTCAGATTCATAGCGAGCAGTTTTTCCGGGGATACAGGCAATATCCGTGTCTGACGCGGACCAGAGGGTCTGGGTTGCCTGGATCTGGATGCGCGGCGGCGATTGAGCCGGGAGAGAGGAGGGGAAGAGAACGAAAGAGTAACCAGGCGTCCAGCGGAAGCCAGACGCCCGACACGAATCAGAATCCGGCCTGGAGCCTGTTATTTACTTTCCCGCGGGCGGCGCTGGGAGCCAATTTTTCTCAGTTCCAGGAGTGAGGAGCGACGAATATCGGGAATCTTCGAGCGACGAGCGACACCGAAATGAGGAAAATTGGCCCCCAGCCCTTCGGGTTGCGGTGAAAATCGCGCCATACTTTGTTGTCGGACTCGACTGTGGACCTGCCACAGCCTTCGGACTCCGCCTCGTCTCCACCCCACGGACGAAGTCCGCGGGGACCCCGGTCTGGCGCGATTTCTCTCGCAATGGGGTCCCCGGCACGCATGTGCTGGGGCAGAACGCCGCCTGCGCGAAAGTTAATAACAGACTCTAACGGCCGAAGAAGCTGGCGTTCTTCGCCTGGAACTCCTGCCACTTCTCCGGCAGATCGTCGGCGGCATAGATCGCGGACACCGGGCATACCGGCACGCACGCGCCGCAGTCGATGCACTCCACCGGATCGATATACAGCTGATCGGATTCGCCGTGCTTCGCTTCATCCTTTTTCGGGTGGATGCAATCCACCGGACACGCATCCACGCAGGCGGTATCTTTCGTACCGATGCAGGGTTCCGCAATCACATATGCCATGAAATTCCTCTTCGGAAGTGAGAGTCAGTGCGGTTCGTCGTAACCTCGGTCACCCGGGCGAGCGAAATCGCCGCGTCTGGCCCTGAAACTTCGGCCCGCGCACATCCTTCGCTGCCCTGCTCCCTCAGTCCGATTGTTCCGACAACCGATCATTCTAGCAGCGAATTTCCACGCCGGAACAAGCGCAGCCCTCAGGAAAAATAACTTTGGGAATATTGCATTCGCTGCGCCGCTGCTATCCCTGCCGCCGCGCCCTCTCTGCAGCGAACTCCGCCGGCGATGGAATCGGCCGCAGGTTCCGCCCCGCAAACAGATCCGCAAACAGCGCCTGCACCTCGCCGTGCAGCAGGCCATTCGTTGCAAGAACCTCGCGGCTGTTCAGCTGGAACGGCGAACCGTCGAAACCGCTGATCGTTCCGCCCGCCTCCATCACCAGCAGCGCGCCTGCCGCCGTGTCCCACGAATTCAGGTAAAACTCCCAAAATCCATCCAGCCGTCCGCACGCCGTGTACGCCAAATCGAGCGCCGCCGAACCGGCGCGCCGCACTCCATGCGAGCGCAGCGTGAACGCCTGGTAGAAATGGATATTCGGGCTCGCGTGCCGCTTCCGGCTGGGGAAGCCCGTCGCCAGCAATGCCTCCGACAGCGTGGCAGTCCGCGAAACCTGGATGCGCCGCCCGTTCAGCCACGCGCCCATTCCCTTTTCCGCGGAAAACAGCTCGTCCCGCATCGGGTCGTAGATCACGCCCGCGATCAATTCCCCGTCGGCATCCGCCGCCAGCCCCGCCGGCCGGTGCTCCAGCCCCATCGAGACGCTGAAGACGGGAAACCCATGCGAGAAATTCGTCGTCCCGTCCAGCGGATCGACATACCAGCGGTACTCCGCGTCCAGGCGCCGCCGCGATCCCTCTTCGCCAAAGACGCCGTGCGCCGGAAATTTCGCGCTCAGCCGCTCAGCGATCAGCTTTTCGGCCGCGCGATCGGCCTCCGTCACCACGTCGACATCGCCCTTGTATTCGGTGGCCACACCGCGGGCAAAATACATCCGCAACAGCGCGCCGGCTTCCACCGCAATCTCCGCCGCCGCGGTCGCCCAGGTCAATCCTTCCGGGATGCGTCCTGCGATTCGCTCCGCGTTCTCCGGATCGCTCACTGCGCGTCCTCACCCGGCGTCGCGGCCGCATCTTCCCGGCGCGAACGCCGCCGCGCATCGCGGCCATGCTCCGTGATGGTGCGGATCTGTTCCTTATAAATGAACAGGTTCGGCTTACCCTCACGCGTCAGCCGGATCATCCGGTCGTCGAAGTATTCAATCCAGCCAGAAACCGTCTCGCCGTCGCGCATTTTCACGTGCACCTGCACCTGGCGTTCGCTCAGCGAGCGAAGATAGAGCGCTTCCTGGCCGGTCTCCCCGGGAGGCGGCGCTTTTTGCCGGCGGCGCGATGCATGATCGAGGGACATGCCCTCATTGTAGCGAAGCCCCGCCGCCTCCTGGTCTCCGCCGCTCGCCTCGTCCCCGCTCCTCTTCATCGATCCCGCGGGGACTTGTCATCCAGCACCAGCGAGAACAGCATATGGAGAAGCGCGAGCACCAGCGCGCCTACCAGCGCTGCGCCCCACGTTTGCACGTAGAAGCCCGGAACCACGCCGCTTGCCAGTTTCAAAATCAGCGCGTTAATGACCAGAAAAAATAATCCCAGCGTCAAAATGGCCAGAGGCAGCGTGATCAGTTTCAGCAGCGCGCCCAAAGTCACGTTGAGTAGTCCAATGATCAGCACCGCAATCAGCGCCGCCGCGAAGCTCTCGATCACGAACCCCGGAACCAGTTTTGCCGTAATCAAAAGAGCCAGTGCATGCAGAAGCCACTTCACCAGCAGTCGAACCATGCTATTGCGCCCCCTCGCTTTCCAAAAGATCGGAATTCTGTGGGCTATGATCGCAGAACATTCCAACATGTTGCTTGCGCGCGTCAATTCGCTGCGAGTCTTTAGTCTGACGCTCGCCTGCGTGCTCGCCGCGCCGGCTCTGCGCGCGCAATCCGCCACTCCGCTTCCCGACGTCCCCACGCTCCTGCAGCAGGTCCTCGACCACCAGCGCCAGATGGAATCCGTTCAGGAGAACTACACCTTCCGCGAGCTCGACGTCACGCAAACCCTCAACAAAGACGGAAGCGTGAAGAAGACCGAGTCGGAAACCTACGAGATTTTCTACGTTAGATCCCATGAGGTGCGCCGGCAGATCCAGAAAGACGGCAAAGACCTTGACGCGAACCACCAGCAAAAAGAGCAGGAACGCGTGACGAAGTACATCGAGAAGGCGCAGAAGACGCCACCCGGGCAGGCGCCCAACGGCGAAATCGTCCTCAGCGTCAGCCACATTCTGGCTGTGGTCAAATTCACCAGCCCACGGCGCGAACTGCTCGACAACCGCCCCACCATCACCTTCGACTTTACCGGTGACTCCCATGCCAAAGCCCACGGTGTCGCCGAAGAAGGGGCCAAACGCATGTCTGGCACGGTATGGATCGACGAGAAGGATCGTCAGGTGCGCCGTCTCGTTGCCCGGCTCGACGACAACCTCCACGTCGGCTTCGGCCTCTTTTCCATCGGCAAAGGCAGCAATCTCGTCTTCGACCAGAAACTCGTCAACAACGAGCTATGGCTCCCCACCAGCGCCGATGTCATTGCGAGCGGCCGAGCCTTTGCCTTCGTTGGTTTCCGCGCCAACGTCCACGTGACCGACAGCGACTATAAAAAGTTCCACGCAGAAGCCCAGCAGCAGGCCGGCGCGACCGTAGTGCCTCAGCCGGGACAGCACTGAGTCCAGCGCGTTCGCTGCTCCCGTTCGCTGCTCGCTGTTTCCGCGTTCCTCTGCGCGCTCGCTCGTTGCTACTCTTTGCGCATGCTCGCGCCCGCCGCAGCCATCCTCTACCGCACCTTCCGTCCCGGCGACGAAGACGCCTTTCGCATCCTCAACGAGGACTGGATCCGCAGGGACTTCGCCATCGAGCCGGAGGATCAGGCCATCCTCAACGACCCGCACAGCCATATCCTCGCGCCCGGCGGCCAGATTTGCGTTGCCGAAGCTCGCGGGATCATCCTCGGCTGTTGTGCACTCGTCGTCATGGAAGAAGGCATGCTCGAGCTTGCCAAGATGACCGTCTCCACAGCCGCGCGCGGTCGCGGCGTCGGTCGCGGATTGCTCGTCTTCGCCATCGAGACCGCCCGGCGCATGGGCGCGCAACGGCTTTACCTCGAATCGAACAAGCGCGCAGCGGCTGCGGTCCACCTCTACGAGGAACTTGGCTTCCGCCATCTCCCCGGGCCGCCGCACGCCTCAAAATACGCGCGCGCCGACGTCTTTATGGATTTGCCGCTCGAACCGGTCTCATAAACCCTGAAGGTCAGTGAAACCACGCATGAGACCCGCCGCCGAAGCGGGGTTCTCAATCTTTTCCGGAGCCGCACCTTATATGTGAGACCGGCTCTTGCCTGACAGGCGCGGCCCGCATGAGCCGCAACTCCTTGTTAGCTCTGTGGCGCACTCGCCGGCGCCATGCCCGTCCGGTCGATCTTCAGATTCGAGAACTTCACCGTCGCCAGTCCGTTCGGGTCGTGCGCGCACACGCCCAGCCCCAGGTAGACCGGATCCTGGAACGTCACTGTCTTCGTTGCGAACTCATGCATCTGCCCGTCGTCTCCGGTGGCAGACGCGACAAAGAGGTTCCCGCGCCGCTCGATGCGCAGTGTCTTCGCGTTGCGCATCGGGGCCGTCGTGTCCTCGGTCGTCGCCCCCTGCGCGAGCCGCCATTGCAGCGTAATGTGCCCATCGGCGTGGATCGCAACATCGACATACGCTGAGTCCGGATCGAGCGATTGCCGGAACATCAGCACCGCCTTCTCATTCGGCTGGCTCCCTCCCGGTGGAACTGCGACATCCGCCTGGATATACCAGTCCTCTCCGTCGACCTGCTGCCAGGCATAGTGGAACGCGTCCGACGCACCCCACAAATCAGAACCGCCGCCGGTGATCTCGTAGCTCTTCGTGGCCTTGTCAAACGCGGTCGTGCCGTGCTGCGTGTTGCCGAGATCGCTTGACCCGCCGAAAACGCCCTGCGCGTGCACGGTCCCGCTGCCCGCGGCGACCAAAGCCAGAACCAGAAATCCCTGCGCCAGAGCGGAACCAGCGAAGGTCTGGCCCGGAGCAGAAACTCTCGATGCGGCTTTCCGCCGAAGAAAGCCGCTCACAGCCAAACCATACAGGACACGGTCTCGTTGGTTCCGCTCTAACTTCTTCATGGCAGTCTCACCATATCCCACCCGCCGCATCATTTCCATAGATCCGTGCTGTCTTTGTGGGATACTTGCGGGCGAAGCGAGTTCCCAATGAATGCAAGGTCTGTTCTTCGGCTCTGCGGTCTCCTGTGCGTTCTGCTGACGGTCGGCGGATGCAATCTTTCTCCGCTCGAAAAGCGCGTCGCCGCCTTCTCCACCGCGGCTTCCGCCACCACCCTCAAAATGACCAGCTCCTATGCGCTTGTCGAGCAGTCGTATACCGACGCGCAGAGCGCGAAGCTGGTCAATAATTTCGACAAAAACGGCTTCAAAGAGGACGACTACCAGCCCTTCATGCCGGTCGAAGCGATGAAGGTCCGCACCCAGTTGCTGAAAGGGCTGGAGCAGTACGCCACATTGCTTGCGGAAGTGACAGGCACCGCTTCGGTTTCCGCCATCGATAAGCAATCGCAAGCAACCGGGAAATCGCTGCAATCGCTCGCGAAAGACTCCGGCCTCGCCGCCATGGCCGGTGACGCTAAATTGGACAGCGGGACGGTCTCCTCCGCCGTCGATGCGCTCGGTCACGCGCTGGCCGAAGAGAAAACAGCGAAGGAACTGCCGTCGATTCTCGATTCGATGAAGCAGCCAGTCGACAACATCTGCCAGCTCCTCGTGCAGGACATCGGCACTCCCGAAGGGTCAGGGCTGAGAAATCAGCTTCGGAACGACTACCAACAGATCATTGCTGATCAGCGGACCTATATCTATGCCAACGAGGCGAAGATGACCGCGACGGAAAAGCGCGCCGCGATCGAACTGCTTCCGACGCTGGTCGCAAAAGAAAAGGAGGATGATGCGACGCTCGCGGCGACCGCTGAGGCGCTGAAGAAACTCGCCACTACCAACGACGCCCTCGTCGAGACGAAGAAGAGCAAGGATTCTCCAGCCTTCCACACCCTCCTGTCGTCCTTCGAGGCGCAGGGGCAGCAAGTTGGCAGCACCTGTACCGCCGCGTCGAAGTGCGGATCCTGTTCCACCGCGACCAAGTAAGGAGACACGCATCATGGCCATCAACTCCCTCCCGGAGATTCCGCAGGACCTTCCCCAGACGCGCGCCGCCGCGCAGTCCCTCCTTGACAAGCTCTCGAACGCCAACCCCGCCAACGCGGCCGACAGCCAGACGATCTCCGACGCCATCGACGCCGTGAACGCCATCCTCACGCAGCTGAACCAGGAAGACATGCTCTCGCGCGACGGCGCGATGCAGGCCGCTGCTGCTGAGATCAAAGCCCCGCTGAAGAAGCTTACGGATCTCAAGTCGCAGCTCGCCGACATTGCCACACGCATCGAGACCCTCGGCACCGTTGCGCAGGACGTCGATTCCGTCCTCGGCGGGTGTAAGAGCGTCTTCAAAATCTAGCTTTTTAATGCGTTGGGGCTCTCTCCGCGGCCATCCGTGCGCCTCGGGATGTTACGAAAGTGTCTCCAAAAGTAGCCCATATTTTGGAATGGTTGGCTATGGAATCTCATAGAACCACATCCACCGCCCAGCTATATAGCTGAACAATCAGGCCTTTCACTTTGGCCTCTGGCTTGCTCTACCTTCTACTGATTTCCAGTCTTCTTCCTGCAGTCTCCCGCCATTCACCGCGGGAATTGTACAAACGATTGTTCTCAGTCGATGCAGGTCTTTCCTGATGATTTTGTTCCCACCCCATCCCGTCTCTGCCCCGCGCAAGCCGTCACCCCATTCACCAGATTTTGCGAAGAGGAGTCCCATGTCCGCTCGTCGCGTTGTTGCGAATCTTGCTTTTCTTCTGTTGGCCGTATGCTTCTGCCTCCACCTCGGAGCGCAGGAAAATACCGCTACGCTGACCGGCGTGGTCACCGATCCCTCCGGCGCGGCCATCCCCAACGTCACCGTCACGCTCACCAATCCGCAGACTGACTCGACCTATAAGACGGTGAGCAATGGGGCAGGCTCGTATACCTTCACCGAGGTCAAGCCCGGTCCCGGATACAACCTCATCTTCGAGGCCCAGGGCTTTGAGAAAGAGGCCGTCGCCGACCTGTACCTCAACATCGCCGCCACCCGCATCCAGAATGCTCAGATGAGAGTCGGCCAGACGCAGGAGACAGTGACCGTTTCCGCTGCCAACCAGACGGTGACTCTCGACACCACCGACGCCACCGTGGGCAATAATTTCCAGGTGCAGTATCTGAACGATCTGCCCATTGAAGATCGCAGCAACCCGTCGGCGCTCTTCACCCAGCAGCCCGGCATCACGCTGGACGGCGCAGCCACCGGCGCCCGCGTCGACCAGGATCGCGTCACCCTCGACGGCCTCGACGTCAACGACCTGGCTACCGGCGAATTTGGTGTCATCGTGGCCAACGCTCCCGTTGACTCCGTGCAGGAATTCCGCGGCATGGTCGCCGGCGCGCTCTCCACCTCCGGACCCGGCGGCGGCGGGCAGTTCGACCTCGTCACCAAGAGCGGCACCAACGCCTTCCACGGCGACGCCAACGAATACCACCGCGACACCGATCTCGAAGCCAACAGCTGGTTTAATAACAACGCCGGCGTCGGCCGCGCTCCCCTCATCCGCAATCAGTTCGGCGGAGGCGTCGGCGGTCCCATCTGGCACGACCGCGCCTTCTTCTACTTCGACTACAACGGCCGTCGCGACACCCTGTCCAACGGCGTCAACCAGACCGTTCCGCTCGATTCCTACCGCAACCAGATCATCACCTATTGCAACAACACCAGCACGGCGCAATCGTGCAACGCATCGACTCTCAGCGCGGCGCAGGCGGCCTCGCTCGATCCTCAGGGCGTGGGCTGGAACCAGAATCTCGTCAGCGTGCTGAACTCCCGCTATCCCCACTCAAATAACGCGCAGGTAGGTGATGGCCTCAACACCGGCGGCTTCCAGTTCAACGCGCCCTTCCCCTATATCGAGAACGATTTCGTCGGCCGCGTGGACTACAACCTGACGCAGAAAATGAAGATCGACGGCGTTGGCCACTGGACCCGCACCAACGGCACCGAGAGCGCCATCCAGTTCCCCGGCGATCCGGAAACGCATCCCTTCCTCGACCAGAGTTACTCCTGGGTCGTGGGCCACACCTGGACCATCAGCGGCAATAAGATTAACCAGTTCTACGGTGGCGAAGTGCAGGAGGACTATTCTTTCCCGAACTCCTACAACCCCACCGGCGCCACGCAGTGGCAGACCTTCGGCGGAAACGGCACCGGCGGCGCCATTCTCACCGCGCCCTACGGCAGCGCCATCAACGCCCAGGGCCGCACCTATCCCATCCCCATGATCCGCGACAACTTTACCTGGATCAAAGGCAACCACAGCATCACCTTTGGCGGCACGTTCAAGTGGCCCGATCCGCTCGACTACACCATCCTGAACTACAACACGCCGACGCTCGGTCTCGGCGGACACACCACGAGTCTTGCCGTCCCCACCGGCACGCCGTCGCTGCGCCCCAGCGATATCGGCAGCGGCAATGCTACGGCGCTCTACGACTCGGCCTATGCTCTCGCGCTGGCTCCCATCACCGCGACCGACGCCACTTTCTACTACAACTCGTCGCTGTCTCCCATCCCTCAGGGCACTGCCCAGACGCACCGCTATAAGTACAAGGAACTCGAAGGGTACGTCAGCGATACCTGGAAAGTAACGCCCACCCTGACCGTGACCTACGGGCTGCAGTGGCAGTTCTTCGGCGTCCCCTATGACTCCAGCGGCATCGAGGCTGTCCCCCAATTCGTCGGCGGCAGCCAGAAATTCAACTTCCAAAATTACTTTGACGATCGCGTCGCGCAAAGCAAACAAGGCATCTCCGGCAACCTCACCGTGCCGCTCATTCAGTACGTGCTCGGCGGCAAGGCCAACCATGGTCCCAACTACTACCAGCCGCAGTACGACAACTTCGCGCCGAAGTTCGCCTTCGCCTGGAACCCCTCCTTCGATCGCAAGACCGTGTGGAGCGGAGGCATCAACCTCGTCTACGACCAGACGGTGGTGAATGCGGTGCAGTACCAGGAGTCGCAGTACTCCTACCTCTTCCAGGCCAGCAACCCCACCAACTTTGGCACGGTCGGCAATGCCTATGCTTCTCTCCAGGCTGACAGTCGCTTTGGCGGATTCAACGCGCCCCCGCCGCCGCCGGCCGCCCCGACGATCACTTTGCCCTACCTGCCCTACGTACAGGGCACCGGAGCCAGCGCCGTGCCCTACGGCCTCGCCGACGGCGCCTTCAACGAAACCATCGATCCGCAGCTCAAAACGCCGTACTCCATCAGCTACAACTTCGGCTGGCAGCATCAATTTCCGCAGGGCTACCTGCTCAGGACCATGTATGCCGGCCGCCTCGGCCGGCGCCTGCTGGCGCAGGTGGACGCGAGTCAGTTGATCGACTTCCCCGATTCGAAGTCCGGACAGACCATGGCGCAGGCCTTCTCCAACATCTCCCTCGAGGTGCGCAACGGGCAGCCCGTCACCACCCAGCCCTGGTATGAAGATGTTCTCCCTGCCGGCTCTGGTGCCGCCTACGGATTCCCCAACAACACGCAACTCGTGGCCTACGGCGCCGGCGCCTATGTTCCCCGGGGCGACTTCGCTGATACCACGGCACTCCTGGCCGGCGCCGGCGTGCTGCCCCCGAACATCGGTATGGACGCGCAGTTCGCTGAAAACACCTTCTACACCAACCAGGGAATGTCCGCGTACAACGGGCTGCTAACCACGCTCCATAAGAATGTGGGTTACGGCCTGCAGTTCGACGTCAACTACACCTGGTCGCACTCCATCGACAACGTTTCCGTCGTCGCCAACGCGCCGGCGATCGGCGGATACGGATTCATCTGCGATGAAATCCGTCCCCGCGAGTGCCGCGCCAACTCCGACTTCAACGTATCGAATAACCTCACCGGAAACGTCCTCTACGCGCTGCCTGTCGGCCGCGGCCAGGCCATCGCCGGCAACGCTCCCTACTGGCTCAACGAGGCCATCGGCGGATGGGAGATCAGCGGTCTGCCCTCGTGGCACACCGGCAACGTCTACTTCGCGGGCGCGAATGCCTTCGTCGCCGGCTACGCCAACAACGCTGCGGCCATCCTGACCTCGGGCTCGACCGCCGACATGAAGGTCCATCTCACTGGCGGCAAGGGTCAGCCGCTGTTTGCATTTCCCAACCACGAGGCAGTGCGCTCCGAATACACCGGCCCCATCGGCTTCACCATCGGCAGCCGCAACAACCTCTACGGACCGCGCTTCTTCGATCTCGATCTCGGCCTCGGCAAGACCTTCCCGCTCTATAAGGAGCGCGTCAACCTCAAGTTCCGTGCCGACGCGTTCAACGCCACCAACCACGTCAACTTCGCCAATCCGAACGCCGACATTACCGAGGCAAACCAGCCCTTCGGCCTGATCAGCGGCACAACCACCAACGACCTCTACAATCCCGGCGAAAATCCCCGCGTACTGCAGGGCGCCCTGCGGGTCGAGTTCTAACCCTCAGCCGCTACCAGGAAAAACAGCGGAGGCCTCGGCCTCCGCTGTTTTTTTGCAGGTCGCCTGACGGAGAGCCACGAACGGTCCGCAATCGATTGATTGACATTTGTATGTACATCGAATAAGATGGACGGAGATCGGATACCCGCAATGCGGTTTGAGTTCGATGAGCGAAAGAACCGGCGGAATCTCGCTAAACATGGGATCGACTTCGAAACCGCATCCATCGTCTTTGACGATCCGCACGCTCTGACGCAACGCGACGAGGTTCACGACGAGGAAGAGCGTTACATTACGCTCGGCGAAATTGCTCCTGGCGTAATTTTGTTCGTCGTCCATACCTGGTTCGCATCCGAAGGTGCGGAGGAAGCGATCCGGATCATCTCGGCCCGCGCTGCAACCAGCAAGGAGAAGAAAAGCTATGAGGAAGCTCACAAAAGAGCAGAAGCGTCAGATCGCAATCGTCGCGGCAAAACGAGACGCCGACATTGATCTCTCCGAGATGCCGGAGGTGATCGACTGGAGTGGCGCCGAGATCGGGAAGTTTTATCGTCCCCCCAAGAAACCCGTCACCATGCGGCTCGATATCGACATCGTAGATTGGCTCAAGAGTTACGGACGTGGTTACCAGACCAGGGTGAATCATCTCTTGCGGCACGCAATGGTCAATTCACGCGATGTCTCGGGCAAAAAGAAACGATCGGCGTGACCTCGGCACATTTCCACTAAAACAACCCGCTCTGCTTCCCCGGCAACGGCAACCCAAAATGCTCATAGGCCAGCCGCGTCGCGCAGCGACCCCGCGGTGTCCGGTCCAGAAACCCAATCTGGATCAGAAACGGCTCGTACACCTCTTCGAGCGCGTCCTCTTCTTCCGCCAGCGTGGCCGCCAGCGTTCCCAGTCCCACCGGACCGCCGTCGTATTTCTCGATAATGGTGAGCATCAGCCGGCGGTCCAGTTCGTCGAAGCCGTGCGCGTCCACTTCGAGCATCTGCAGAGCCTCGCACGCGGTCGCGCGGTCGATGCGTCCCGGCCCGCGCACCTGCGCGTAGTCCCGCACCCGCCGCAGCAGCCGATTGGCAATGCGCGGCGTGCCCCGGCTCCGCATTGCAATCTCCGCCGCCCCATCCTCGTCAATGGGAATGCCCAGCACTTCGGCCGACCGCTTGACGACGTACCGCAGCTCCTCATCCGTATAAAACTCGAGCCGCAGCAGGATGCCGAACCGCGACCGCAGCGGCGAGCTCAGCAGACCCGGCCGCGTGGTGGCCGCCACAAAAGTAAAGGGCCGGATCTCCATCACGTGCGTCCGCGCCGCCGGCCCCTGCCCGATGATGATGTCCAGCTTGTAGTCCTCGAGTGCCGTGTACAGCTTCTCTTCCAACACCGGCTGCAGCCGATGAATCTCATCCAGAAACAGCACCTGACGCTCGCGCACATTGGTCAGGATCGCGGTCAGGTCGCCCTGGATTTGCAGCGCCGGTCCCGACGTCTGCTGGAAACCCACGTCCAGCTCATTTGCAATGATCGTTGCCAGCGTGGTCTTGCCCAGTCCCGGCGGCCCGAACAGAAGCACGTGGTCCAGCGCCTCGCCGCGCGACTTCGCTGCCTCCAGCGCAATCGCCAGTTGTTCCTTAGCCTTTGTCTGTCCGATGAACTCGCGCAGCCGCCGCGGCCGCAGCTTCAGCTCGAATGAATCCTCTTCCGTCGCGCGAGCGGCATTCACCAGCCGCTCGGCATCCTCTTTGCGGGCCATTTGAAGGAAGTCTATCAGCCGCAGTGCAGCTGGTTTTCCGAGATCCCCTGCCGCCCGCTCAGTCGTCGTAGCGGCGGCTGTAGGCCCGCGGCAATCCGCGCGGCGCGTCGGGCGAGGGAGGGCTCACCACGACGGTCAGGCCCACAACACCCAGAAAGATCACCAGGATCCATAGAAACAACGTCACGACGAGCCTCTTTTCACCGTCGACAGGGGCCCAGGGAATACAGGGGATGAACTGATAGGGCCGGGTCGCTCCATAGTACTGCAATTCGCCTCCCTGCGAACACCGCATCCCGATCGTTCCACGCAAGGTTCTCACTTGCCTCAAAACACTCGCCGCGTACCGTTGAGTTTGTACAGTTCACCGAAGTGTACGCCCCGGTATCCCAGCCGCCCGTCACCGGGCCTATAGTCGCACCCATGAAGAAAATCTCCATCTCCGACCTGCGAACCGCGATCGATCGCGCGGGGCTGGGCGACGATGCCTTCGAACGCATCCAGCAGGCTCTCGCCTCCGAACCGGAAACCGCTCCCGCGTTTGAAGCCGCCCACGTCAGCTATTACCTCGGCGCGCTGCTCATCATCGGCGCCATGGGATGGTTCATCACCAGCGCATGGGACCGCCTGAGCGGCGTCACCATCGCGGCCATCGCCCTGGCCTACGCCGCGGCGTTTGGCGTGGCCGGCGTGCGCCTGTTCCGGCGTCCATCCACCCGCATTCCCGGCGGCCTGCTCGTCGCCGTCGCCGTCTGCATGACTCCCCTCGCCGTCTATGGCATGGAGCGCGCCGCGGGATGGTGGCCGGCGACCGATCCCGGCTCCTACACGCGCTTTCATCCGTGGATCGACGCAAGCTGGGTGGTCATGGAGCTGGCAACGGTCGCCGCGGCTGCCCTCGCCCTTTGGCGCGTGCGCTATCCCTTCATTACTGCCCCGGCCGCCTACGCACTCTGGTATCTCTCCATGGACGGCACCGCCTGGGCCTTCGGGAAGCACTGGACCTTCCAGCAGGAGTGCCACATCTCCGTCTTCTTCGGCCTCGGCCTGTTGCTCGCCGCTTGGTTCCTCGACAGCATCCCTGCAACGAACACCATGGGCACAGACAGCAACGGAACCGGCACCACAGGGATGGACTTCGCCTTCTGGTTCTACCTCTTCGGCCTGCTCACCTTCTCCGGCGGCCTCACCCTGCTCGACAGCCACAGCGAGTGGTCGAAGGCCGCTTACTGCCTCATCCATTTCGTCATGCTGGTCCTCGCCCTCGTGCTGCGCCGCAGAGTCTTCCTCGTCTTTGGCGGTCTCGGCGTCTTCCTCTATCTCGCCCAGGAGGCCGAAACGCACTTCCGCAATTCCTTCGGATTCACAGCCGCTCTCACCGTTATCGGCATCGGCTTCATCGCCGCAGGCATCGCGTACAAGAAGAACGAAGCCCGGCTGCAAGCCAGCCTCGCCGCGCTCATGCCGGGGCGCATCCGCGAGCGCCACGCGTAAACGAAGGGCAGCCCAGACCCGTTGAGTTAGTGCTTGTGGTCCAGTCCGATCTTCGGATCGGACCGCGTCCCCGTCACCTGGATCGGCACTTCCGTTCCCGCGCCGTCCTTCGCAAAGAACGGGTCCACCGGCTTCAGCAGCACCGATTTCCAGCCCCGCACCATCTGCGAAATGTGCGCGTCGAGGCGCGCCGTGCCGTGGAAGTCGAAGGTCTGGCCGTCCAGCGAGTACACGCCGTTCAGTGCGATCTGCGCCCCCGGCACCTCATAATTCAGCGTGGAAACGGTCAGCTTGTCCTGCCCGAACGTGAACGTGCCCCGCATCTCGGACGCGATGTCGGCGTGTGTCGCGCCCGGCAGGTTGCCGTTCTTCATCGCCGAGTTTTCGTCGCTCGCTTCTTTCGCCTTACCCTGCCCGCGCAGGCTCAGTTGATCCACATCGTGCTGAAACTTGTCGCTGGAAAAATGCACGCCGTCGATCGCGAACGATCCCTGCAACTCCAGCTTGTCCGTGACCGACTGGTCCCCCGGCGGCAAGTGGAACGTGGTGTGCAATTGCACTCCGCCCGTCATCAGCGGCGGCTCGGTTTTCACCGCCAGCAGCAGCAGATCCTGGATGCGCCCCGGCCCCACCGTGACGTCGAGCTGAATATTGTGCCCCGGTCCCTTCGGATTGCGCACCACGTCCCCCTTCGCCACGATATGAGTGTGCGCCAGCCACGCGTCTACCGGCAGCAGGTGCGTATCACCGTTAATCCCGTCCACAACAGCGTGAAATTGCGTTCGCAGCGGCACCGGATGATCCGCGATATTCAGCCGGAAGTCCGGCGTCGTCGTCTCCCCCGTGACGTCGATCTCGTCAAGCTGCCCGCGGTAGTCGCCGGTGCTCGCCAGAATGCCCGCAATCCCTTTCAGCGTACTCAGATCGGCATGGCTGAACGAGTAGTGACCGTCGATTGGAGTGTCACCCGGACTCTCCGCATCGAATGGACCGAAGTCCCCCGTTGAATCGATGTTGCCCACCGGCTTGGGATTGACGAGCGTAGCATGGAACTTCATCGGGCGCCCCGCGCCCACTGATTTGAGGCGGAGCTGATGGATTTCGAAGTCAAGCGGCACCTTCCCCGGCTTGCCGTTTTCGATCACCAGGTCGGCCTGGTCCACGACAATCTCGCCGACCAGGATCTTGATCCCGCTGTGGCTCTGATCAATCCCATCGCTGCCCCCACCCGGAAGGTGCGGCATGTTCTGCCGCTGAGACTTCGGCGGCATGTGAATCGAGAGCCCGCTCACCTGCACGCGATTGATGTACATCGGCGTCGCAAAAAGCTGCCGCCAGCCGTAGGCGTGGAACGAGAAGCGATTCACTTCGAGGAGCGGCACCGTCATGTCCAGATGGTTGGGATAAAGCTTCAGCCCGGAGCCCCAGACCTCGAACCCCTTCACCATCGAGACGTGAAAACCGCCCAGTTCGACGCGGCTGTCGAAGCGCGTGCTGAGGGTGGCAATCACTTTCTCCTGCAGGATGGGCTCCGCGCGATGCAGCACGATGTCTCCGGCGATCAGCGCGCCGATCAGCAACACGACCGCAATTCCGCAGAGCCAGAGAAAGACGCGCCGCAGCGTGCGATGCTGCTCCCGATGCGGCTCCAGGGAAGTTGGGTTCGTCGTTGCGATGTCGTTCACTCGTTCCAGTCCTCTTCCTTAGAACCCGATTTGCCCCATTCGGGTGCCTGCCCATATTTAGGTCCGCGTTTCCGGTCGGATACCGGCCTGCGTCTCATGCACCGGCTGCGTCGGTTTATCATGCAACCGCGAATGATTCGGATGCGCCTCTCTCGTCTGCTCGTCCTTCTGTTGCTGCTGCTGCCCGTCTCCGTCGCTCTCGCCCAGCAGCCGTCGACCCGGCATCGCCCCGCGCTGTCTCCCTCAGCCGCTCCAGGCGTGCCCATCGATGCCTACATAAAGGACGCATGGAGCACGCTCCAGCGCTCCATGACCAGTTGCGCCTCACTCGTTGATCCCAAGATCAAGGCCGCGCCGGTCCTCTATCTGCCGAAGGATTATCCCGAACCCGCCGCCGTCGCCGCCCTCCGCGCCAAATGCGGCGTCCGCGCCGAGCGCCTGCCCGTAATCGTTGAGCGCATCGGCCAGCCCGTCTCAGTGCCCACGCCTGGCCTGCTCTATCTCCCGCATCCCTACATTGTCCCCGGCGGCCGCTTCAACGAAATGTATGGGTGGGACAGCTACTTCATCCTCCTCGGCCTGGTCCGCGCCGGAAAAATCGGCCTCGCCCGCGGCATCGTCGAGAACTTCTTCTTCGAGATTGAGCATTACGGCGGCATTCTTAACGCCAACCGTACCTACTACTTCTCGCGTTCGCAGCCGCCCTTCCTCACCTCCATGATCCGCTCCGTCTACGACGCCGAAATCGCTGCCGGCGAGCGCCCCGAGGCGCGCGCATGGCTGGGCCGCGCCTACGGTTACGCGCAGCGTGGCTACGCCCTCTGGACGCGCCCCGAGCACCGCGCCAGTGACACGGGCCTCGCGCGCTACTACGACTTTGCCGACGGTCCCGTTCCCGAGATGGGCGACGACCCCTCCTATTATCAGAACGTCATCCAGTGGCTGCTCGCACATCCCTCCGTTCACACCGATTACCTCGTCGACGGCCCGGAAACCATCCCGGACAATCCCACCGCCGCCGATCGTGCTCACCTCGCCGAGATCAGTTGCGATCCTCAGGCGTCCCCGGTCTGCGCCCAGGCCCACATCGGCACGCACTGGCTCTCACGCGATTTCTACAAAGGCGACCGTGCCATGCGCGAGTCGGGCTTCGACACCAGCTTCCGCTTTGGTCCCTTCAGCGGATCGACCCACCACAACGCGCCCATGTGCCTGAACGCGCTGCTCTACAAATACGAGCGCGACCTCGCATGGATGGCCCGCGAACTGAACAAACCAGCCGATGCGCAGAAATGGAACGCCGCAGCCGATGCGCGCCGCGCCGCCATTGATCGATACCTGTGGAACGACGCCAAAGGCATGTACTTCGACTACGACTTTGTCGCCGGCCGGCAATCCACCTACGCGTTCCTTACCACCTTTGAGTCGCTCTGGGCCGGTGCCGCCAGTCCGCTACAGGCACAGCGCGTGGAGCAGAACCTCGGCCTCTTTGAGAAGCCCGGAGGCGCCGCCACCAGCACCACCGACTCCGGCGTCCAGTGGGATTCGCCCTACGGATGGGCGCCGCTCGAGTGGCTGGCCGCCGACGGCATGCTCCGTTTCGGCGACATCAAAGACGCGTCGCGGCTCTCGCGCGAATTTAGCGCCACCGTACGCGATAATTTTGCCTGCGATCGCACGATTCACGAAAAGTACAATGTCGTGACCAGCTCCTCGACCATTGCCCTCACTGCTGGCTACACGCAGAACGTGGTCGGATTCGGCTGGACCAACGGCGTCTATCTGGAAATGCAAAATCTGCTGCAGCACGCGGGCACGGCGAACGTCGCACCCCCCGGTGTCGCGCACTGCAGCGCGCAATAGGGCTGCGGGAAGGGGTGCGCCATGAGCACTACAACGAGCGGAACGAAAGCCGGCAATAAAATCGTCGTCGGCCTGGGCGAGTTGCTCTGGGACTTGCTGCCCGAAGGCCCACGCCTCGGCGGCGCTCCGGCGAACTTCGCCGTCATGGCTGGCCGGCTCGGCGATCACTCCGTCATTGCCAGCCGAATCGGAGCCGACTCCCTGGCTGACGACGCTCGCGCCCTCCTCGCATCGATGCCCGTCGACTGCGGCTTTCTCCAAACCGATGCCGAGCGCCCCACTTCCACCGTGACCGTCAAAATTGAGAACGGCGAACCGCATTACACCATCCACCATCCCGTCGCGTGGGACGCCCTGGCCTTCACCCCCGAATGGCACAACCTGGCCCAACAGGCCGACGCGGTATGCTTCGGCACGCTCGCCCAGCGCGATGCGGCCTCGCGTCAGACCATCCTTGCTTTTCTCGACGCCACCAAGCCCGCGTGCGCGCGTATCTTCGACGTCAATTTGCGGGCGCCGTTCTGGTCCGGCGAGGTGCTGCGCGAATCGATGGGGCGCGCGACCATCGTCAAACTCAATGCGGCGGAAATGCCGCAGGTCCTGGCCGCCACCAACGCCTGCCCGCACCCGCCCGCCGAACAGGATGAGGACGAGCTTCTCCGCGGCGCGCATCTTCTGCTGGATCGCTATCCGATGCATCTGCTCTGTGTCACCATGGGCGGCGAGGGCAGCCTACTCGTCACGCGCGACTGCTCGCATCGCCATCACGGACTCGCGACCACCGTCCGCGACACCGTCGGCGCAGGCGACGCCTTCACCGCCGCGCTGGCCCACTATTATCTCGAAGGCGCCGCGCTCCCGACCCTCAGCGAAGCCGGCAACCGGTGGGGCGCGTGGATGGCTTCGCAATCCGGAGCCATGCCCCCGCTCGACCCAAGCACGGCAGCAAGGATGTCGATGGAGATTCGTGCCCGAAGGGCAAGCGGCTGAGACTCTTCGCCTCGTAAGTTACTTCAAAATTAAGACCTTATTACAGCTTTGACAATGATTTCGAGGCTTTGATATACAGCATACCAACCGGTAGGTATGCCATGAGAAACGGCCAAAATCACCACGAGTCCAAGCGCAAACTCCTTGACGCGGCCTTCTTCGTCATCCGCTCGAAAGGCTATACCGCCACCCGCGTCGAAGACATCTGCGAGGCCGCTGGCGTCACCAAAGGCAGCTTCTTCCACCACTTCAAAACCAAGGAAGATCTGGCTCTGGAGGCTGCCGCCTACTGGCACTCCGTCACCGGCGAACTCTTCCGCGCGGCCCCCTACCACGCGCCGGCCGACCCGCTCGATCGCCTGCTCGCCTACGTCGAATTCCGGAAAACCCTGCTGGAGGGCGACCTGCCCAACTTCACCTGCCTCGTCGGCACCATGGTGCAGGAGATCTACAGCAGCTGGCCGGCCATCCGCGACGCCTGCGACGCCAGCATCAGCGGCCACGTCGCTACCCTCGAGCCCGACATCGCCGCTGCCATGGAAAAGTACGGTGTCACCGGCGACTGGACCCCGGAGAGCCTCGCCCTCCACACCCAGTCCGTCATCCAGGGTTCCTTTATTCTCGCGAAAGCCAAGGGCGGCGCGACCGTGGCCGCAGAATCCATCGACCACCTCCGCCGCTACATCGAACTGCTCTTTGGCCGCACGAAGAGCACCGCATTCACCTCAAACCCCCACCAGGAGAAACAACCCATGACCACCGCCACCCTGCACGAGACCCAGCAGGAAGCTGCCATTCTCGACGTCATCGCAGCCATGGCGCGGGCACGGTACGAGAAAGATGCGGAAGCGATCGCCGCCACTTACGCTCACGACGCCGCCATCTACAATCTCGCGCCGCCGCTCGAACATCGCGGCATCGACATCGCTGCAACGCAAGCCTGGCTCGACACCTGGGATGGTCCCATCACCATCGAGCCGCGCGACTTCCACGTAAAGATCGCGGGCGACATGGCCATCGCCTGGGGATACATGCGCATGCAGGGAACGAAGATCGATCCCCCGGCGAAGCCGGACTTCTGGATGCGCGAGACGCTGGTGTTCGAGCGTCGGGGCGGGACGTGGATCATCGTGCACGAGCACACATCGGTCCCGTTCTACATGGACGCGAGCACGCGCCCGGCTTTCGATTTGCAACCATAGCCAATGCAAATCCGCCGGCAAAAACTCCGGCAGCCCCTCCTGCGCGTTACCATTTGGGATTGATGTCTCCGCAGGAGGGACATGCCGCATATCCCATCACCCCAGGAACGCCGCGCTCTCGGCCAGTCGCGCCGTAAACAGGTTCACCGTCAGGACCACGCCCGCTGGGATCCGAAGCTCCGCACTTACGATCAGCTCGCGCTTGTCGAGGAGTCGATGCGCGGCCGCGTGCCCTCGCTCGTCACGCTCAAATACGAGCGCATGCTCGCCTCGCCCTTCGGATTCTTCCGCGGCGCCGTCCCCGTCATGGCCGCCGACCTCTCGCTCCTGCCCCACACCGGCATCGTCAATCAGATTTGCGGCGACGCCCATGTCCGCAATCTCGGCGCCTTCGCCGCACCCGACGGCCGCCTCGTCTTCGACATCAACGATTTCGACGAAACCATCCGCGGCCCGTTCGAGTGGGATCTAAAACGCCTCGCCACCAGCCTCGTCCTCGCATGGCGCGAAACCACCGCCGGCCAGGCAAAGCAGAAAAAATGCGAGGAAGCCGTCCATGCATGCGTTGCCAGCTATCGCAAGCTCATCCAGACGCTCTCCCGCATGCCCGTCATCGAGGTGGCCCGCTACCAGGTCCACCGCTTGCAGCGCATCTCGCCCGTGTCAAACGCCTTGATGAAGGCTGAGCGCTCCACGCCCCTGCACACGCTCGAAACCCTCACCGTCGCCACCAAACAGGGACGCGTCTTCAAAGACGAGCCGCCTATCCTCAAACGCCTGACGCCGCAACAGGCGCGCCCCATTCTCGCGTCGGTCAAAACCTATCGCGAGAGCCTGCTCCCCGAGCGTCAGCATTTCCTCTCGCAGTACCGCCCCATCGACGTCGCATTCAAAGTGGTCGGCACGGGCAGCGTCGGTCTGCGCGACTATCTCGTCTACCTCGAAGGCAACGGCTCGCGCGATCCCCTGTTTTTGCAAGTTAAGGAAGAGCCCGGCAGCGCCTATCTGCCCTACCTTCCCGTTTCCGGAGCTGCGCATCTGGGCCGCCGCGTCGCCGAAGGCCAGCGCGCCATGCAGTTCCAGTCCGACCCCTTCCTTGGCTGGACCACCATCGCCAACCGCGACTACCTCGTCCGCCAGCTCAATGATCACAAAGGCAGCATCGAGATTGCAGACCTCCAGGGCCAGGGCCTCATCGACTACGCCGAAATGTGCGGCGAGTTGCTCGCCCGCGGCCACGCCCGCTCCGGAGACGCCTGCATGCTCGCCGGCTACCTCGGCAGCGGCGAGAAATTTGCAACCGCCATCGCCAAATTCGCTGTAGCCTACGCCGACCAAACCGAGATGGATTGGGAAGCACTGAAAAAAAGCCGGTAGCTGGTCGCCGGTAGCGAGTAGCTGTGATGTCCGGTGGGTTGGGAGCGCGCTACGGCTACCGGCTAAAAGGCCACCCGCTAACAGCTATCGGCTAACGGCTTCCCCGTTACTTTTGTCTCATCCCCTGCTCCGTTCTCTGCTAACCTTCAAGCCATAACGTCTGTCACAACTCAGGGGTGTGCCATGCGGATTGCTTTCTTCGCCATCTGTCTTCTCACCACGCCGGCGTTGCTGGCCCAATCCTCCGCTCCGCCCGCTGTGCTTCCTGGCGTCCCCGTGCCGTCGCATTCCGGCAACGTCCTCCTGTTGACCCGGCAATCACCCACGTTCGACATGCAAAATTTCAATACCCTCACCCTGCCGCAACACTCGCCGCTGCTGACGCAAAACAACACATTCAGCTTCGTGCGTCCCGCGCCGCAGTCGCCCATCGCCAGGGTCGAGCCCATCCCGACGCAGTGGCCTACTGCGAAGTTCGAAGGCATTCCCACCCGCTGGAGCAACGTGCAGGTAGTCCCGATCGGAAACACCGCCCAACCGTCGTCCGGATCGCTAAAAATCCAGCGTTAGCCCCGGGGGCAATCGCTCCCAGGTGCCCGTCCTTCTCACGCGCGGTTTTCGCATGCGAGGGCGGTCTGAGAAAATTGCACCATGCCCGAACTCGCCCTCTGCATCAACGGCGACAGCGCCTACACACCCCCGTCGCACATTCTTGAAAACCTGACCGGGGAGTTGCCTCACCGCCGCGCTCCCGGCGCGCCCCACACCATTTACGCCGAGCTCTGGCACGCGGCCTTCTGGCAGCAGATCACGCTCGACTGGGTGAGTGGCACTGAGACTCCCTGCCCGGAAACCGCCGCGCTCGGTTTCCCCTCCGCCGGGCAAACCGAAGCCGAGCCTTTCCCTGACCTCTGCCGCCGCTTCCTGGAAGGCGCGGCCCAGGCCGCAGCCATCGCCGACGAGGAGACTCTGATCGAGCAGCCCATCCGCTGTCCGTCGCCCGCCGGCAAGCCCACCCGCATCATGACCGTCCGCGAACAACTCGAAAGCCTCGCCGCCCACAACGGCTACCACTTCGGCCGCATCGTCCTGCTCCGCCAGATCCTCGGAAGCTGGCCGCCACCCTCCGGCGGATTTACGTGGTAAACCGCAGGGTCGGAGCAGCCAACCCAGCAAAGTCGTCATCCTGAGCGAAGCGAAGGACCCCGCGTTTCCTCAACTCCGCAAACGGGCCTTATCATCTGCGACGGCGCCGCAAAGATAAGACCCTCACCCCCCAAACCCCATCCCCATCACCGGCGGCGTCTTCAGCTCAAACTCCTGCGGCGGCTCCGCACCCTCCAGCCAGCGCACAAAATAATCCCACCGTCGCCGCGTCATATAATTCGTCTCCGCGCCGTACCCGTGGTGCTGGTTCGGCAGCAGCAGCAGATCGAAATCCTTGTTCGCCTTAATCAGCGCGTCCACCACCAGCAACGTGCTGTACGGCGGAACGTTGTTGTCCGTCGTGCCGTGCGCCAGCAGGAGGCGCCCCTTCAGATTCTTGGCGAAGTTTTGATTCGCCTGGTCGTCGTAGTTTGTCGTCCCGTCAGGATGCGTGACCAGCAGCCCCTGATACCGTTCGCCCCAGTCGTCCTCATATTCGCGGTTGTCGTTATTGCCCGATTCCGCAACGCCCACCTTAAAGAAGTCCGGATCCCTTAGCATCGCCTCCGTCGTCGCGTTGCCACCGCCCGAGTGCCCGTAGATGCCCACGCGGTCCAAATCAATGAACGGGTACTCCTGCGCCAATTCTTTAATTCCCGCCACCTGATCCGGCAGCGTGTTGTCGCCCATGTTCGCGTACGACACATCGTGAAACGCCTTCGACCGCTGCGGCGTTCCCATCCCATCGATCGCCACCACGATGAAGCCCAGTTCCGCCAGTGCCTGGCAGTCGCCTCGCGCGGCCGAGAAAAACCGCGGCCCGACGCTGCCGATCTGCGGCCCCGGATAAATGTGGTCCACGATCGGATATTTCTTCCCCGCCTCCATATGCACCGGCTCAAACATCAGCCCATAGAGATCGGTCTTTCCATCGCGCGCCTTCACCTTGATATTCACCGGCGGTTTCCATCCCGTGGCCGTCAGCCGGCTGATGTCCGCTTTGCCCAGTGAAGCCACCGTCTTACCATCGCCATCGCGCACCACCGTCGTCGGCGGCGTCTGCGGCGTCGACACGCTGTCGACGAAATATCGCCCCGACGACGACGCGCTGATGTTGTGATCGCCCGGCTCCGGCGTCAGCGCCATCAAATGGCTGCCGTCGAAATCCACCCGAAACAAGTGGTAGTAATATGGATCCTCGCCCGCCTCGCGCCCGTTCGCCGTGAACCAGATTTGCCGCTTCGCATCGTCCACGCGCAGCACCTGCCCGACAGCCCAGTCGCCCCGCGTGATCTGATTCTTCAGCTTGCCGGTGCTCAGATCAAAGAGATACAAGTGGCCCCAGTTGTCGCGCTCCGAAAACCACAAAAACTCATTCGACTGCGGCAGATAATGCCAGTTCACCTTCCCAAATCCCGACTCGTACTGCGTCGGCACCGTCTCCTCGTAAACCGTCCGCACCGCGCCCGTCGCAACATCGGCCACGCGCAGCGTCGCGCTCTTGTGATCGCGCGCCGTCGATACAAAGGCCAGCGTCTTCGCATCCGGAGCCCATTCCACGTCGGCCCACTCCGGCGCGCCCGGAGACTGGCCGCACGCCACGTTATCGCACAGCGTCGAGCGGTGCTGATCCGGCGCCATCTGCAGCCGCACCATCTTCCCGGAATCCACATCGACAATCACGCGCTCGATCATCGTCACATGCTCATCGCCCGGCAGCGGATACTTCCATTGCTGCAGCACGGGATGCCCCACGCGCGTCTCCACCAAATACATATTGCCGTCCTGCCGCTGATCCTGCTGGAATGTCGCCACCTTCTTCGAATCCGGCGACCACAGCACCACCGGCGCATCGCTCGAAGCCCAGCCCGCGTTGTCCGTTGCGTAGCCGTAGTCCTTCACGCCGTCCTGCGTCAGCTGCGTCTCTTTCCCGCTGGCCACATCGCGCACCCACAAATTCCAGTCGCGGATAAACACCGCCCCGCTTCTCGTCCGGCGACAGGACCTGGTTACGCATCAATTCAGCCTTCGCCGCATCCTGAGCCGTACACGTGCCCGCGCTGCGATCGCAAACGTAGCTCCTCGGCCCCGTCATCAGCGTGACGGTTGTCTGGTCCGGCGAAAACACGATCATCGCGACCGGCAGATGGTCCGCATCGACGGCCCGATGCATCAGGCCGCTCAGCGAAGCGGCAATCTTCGCGCGATCGAACGCCGGCTGCTCCGCGCCGGTGGCCGCGTTCACCACCACAAATTGCCACGCCTGTCCGCTCTCGCCCCACGTCGTCTTGCGATACCAAAACTCTTCCGTGCCATCGATCCACATGGGACGCACGGTTCCCGTAACCAGCCGATCGACGTTCGGCCCCAGAAACTGCGCGGCGCGCGTGTAGTCATCGGCGGAAACGGACTGCTGCGCGGCCGCGCCGGCAAAAGTGCACAGGCAAACAGCAACGATCGCATAAACACGGTTTTTCATCAGGGACAATTCGAACTCCGGTAAGGATTTTTGGGGCGGCGCCGAGGGGATAGACAGCTGTTTCAAACGGAAATCTTCGGTGCCAGGAGTATACCGACTCACGCTTCCGGAGCAGGAAGCGCCGGCTCTGCGGCCGCCGGTTCTGAGGCTGCCGCTTCTGAGGGTTGACGTCCGGCTGCCGCAATCTCCGCCGCAGCCTCCGCAATCCGTCGCTTCCGCTCTGAAACCACAATCGTCCTCGCGATGCGGTCGTGCACGGTCTGATGATTCGGATCAACGAAGTACTGGAAGAATCCAAAAAATGCCTCCAACGCCGACGCGCCGTAGCCCAGCGCCCGCTCCATCGAATGCCATAGCGACAGCCGGTGATGCACCAGCGAGACCACGCGAATCTTCATCAGCTTCTTGCCGATCGTCGCGCCGTTTCCGATGTAGTTTGACGCCGCAATGAAGATGACAAACCACGCCAGGCTCGGCCACTCTTCATGATGGAAGGGATCGAATTTAATGTGGACGTCGTTGTGGATCCATCCCATCTTGATCGCGATCGTCGCCCCGGCCATCAGTGGCAATACGAAGCTGAGCCCTGCAATCGCCATGTCGATAAAGAACGCGACCGCGCGCACCGCAAACGAGGCCAGCGGCGCGCCCTCCAGCTCAGCCATGCGCGCGCTCTCGTGCCCGTGATAAACAGCCAGGCGGCGATTCATACCGGAGACTGTAGCAGAGAAGCGCGCCGCAGCGGCAGCGTTCTGCTTCCGCCCGCCATCCTCAGTGCAGCCGCACCACCGCAACCGCAAACGGCGCCAGATCCACCACCGCGCCCGTCGAAGGAATGCTCCGCGCCGGCTCTTCCTCGGTTGCCTCATCCACCACGGAGATTTCCGCGACCTCCGCGCCCACAGGCAGAGCCACGTGAATCTCGCGATTCCTCTTGTTCACCAGCAACAATTGCTTCCCCGCCGGCGTCACAAATCCCTGCGCCGCAAAGTCTCCGCTGTCGGCAGTCGTGTCCACCAGCGTGTCGCCACGATGAAACCGATCGTGGATCAGTTTCAGCACCCAGTACCGCGCGTTCGGCTTGCCCGTTTTCCAGTCCATCATGGTCACGCTGGGAAACTGCGTCGGATACCCCACCAGTTGCGACTCGCCCACCACCTCGATCCCCTGCCGCGCCAGCGCAATGTAAAGATACGCATAGAGCGCGCCCGCCGCATTCCAATACCGCGCCGGGATCACTACCTGCGCGTCGTTCGGCGTGTTATCCGTTGGCAGAATCACGCCCAGTTCATCGGCATCCGTCTTCGTCTCCGGGGACAGACGCTTGCGAATCGCCTCCACATACTTCACGGTCGTCAGGAATCGCTCAGCCTGATCAAAGAACGTGTACTGCCAGTCCTCGATCGTTTGGTCGGGCCCCGGCGTCGCATAAAAGTGATACGAGATGAAGTCGATTGGAACGCCCGCTTTGTGATTCGCGTGGTTCAAAAAATACTCGAAGTACTCGGGCTCGTCCGAGGGCTGTGCCAGTGCCAGCGCCACAAACTTTGTCTCCGGACTCACCGCGTGCACCGCGCTCACAATCGCGTCGTACCGCGCCGTATATTGCTGCGGCGTCGTGCTGTGCTCACCCTCCGGCTCGTTCAGCACCTCCCAGTAGGGAAGCGAGTAGTGATAGCCCGAGGTGTGCGTCTGCCCGTTCTCATCCGTGAAGCCGCCCCGCGTGTACCAGCTCACCAGCCGCGCGTAGTATTCGCCGAGCGCGCGTCCTGAAGGCTCCGCCAGTTCCGAACCCTGGTTGTAATCCCAGTCGACGGCGTTCGCATCCGCCGGATACGTCCCCGGCTTCTCCGTCCTGAACAGCCACGCGGGAATCGTGCTGAAGTTCAAAATCGTCGAGTGCCCCGCCGTCGCCTTCAAAAAATCCAGCGTCATCGGATCGATCAGCGTGAAATCCCACGACGTATGCTCCGCCGTCGGAGGATTAAGCTCGGCCACGACGAGCCGCGGATACGGGAACCACGGCACGTAGCGGACATAATCGGCCCCCAGCGCCTGAATCGCGGCAAACGACCCATCGTGCATCGGCGACCCGCGCCGCAGCATGGGATTCACCACCACCTGCATCGTCGGCGTCGACCGCGACACCGTCACCGTCTTGTTCCAATCGACGCTGACCTTCCCCGTCCCCGCCTGCGCCAATGCATCAGTCGCAGACACGAGCAATGGCGGCACGAACATCGCCCACGCGCAGAGCCTGACAAAGCAGCGCAGATTGCGGATCACGATCGTCCTCCCGTACGGGATTGTACCGGGACTGGCCGACGCGAGTGCGTGGGTCCACATGGGTCGGTCGATCGCTGACGCACCCGATCCATCGAAGATCGGCTGCACATGGCGGGACCTCGCCAGGGCATAGTAATTTTGGAAACGGGAGAAAGTGAGGGGTGATGATGCAACGGCGTGATTTTCTCGCTTCCAGTCTGGCTGCCTCAGCCACTCTGCTGACTGAGCCTTCTTTTGCAGCACAGGCCGCGCCCGCGGAACAGCCGCGGCAGTACTACGAGCTGCGCAAGTATCGCCTGCAAACGGGACCGCAGGTCCAACTGGCAGCCAATTACGCGTCGACCGCCCTCATTCCCGCGTTAAACCGCGTGGGCATCTCTCCGGTGGGCGCGTTCCATCTGGACATCGGCCCCGACACGCCCGCCCTGTATCTGCTGCTGCCCTGCGACCACCTCGACACGCTGGTGAACGCGAAGTTGCGCCTGCGCCAGGACGACGCGTTTCTCGCCGCGGCGGCGCCGTTCTGGAATGCGCCCGCCGCGAATCCCGCGTTCGTTCGCGTGGAGAGCACACTGCTGATTGCGTTTGAAGGCTGGCCCCAGCTCACTCTTCCCCCGTCCACCGCAAACAAAGCGAAGCGCATCTTTCAGCTGCGCACCTACGAGAGCCCCAGCATGCGCGACCATGTCCGCAAAGTGCAGATGTTCCACGCAGGCGAGTTTGAAATCTTTCGCAAAGCGGGATTCTGGAACGTCTTCTTCGGCGATGCCCTGATCGGCGATCGTCTGCCGCAGCTCACCTACATGCTGAGCTACACCGATCTCACCCAGATGAACGAGCTGTGGGCGGCCTTCAGCAGCGATCCGGACTGGAAAAAGCTCCAGGCCCGTCCTGAGTTCAGTTACGAACCGATCGTCAGCAACATCTCAAACCTGGTATTGGGCCCCGCAGAGTATTCCCAGATTTAGGGCCTGCTAACAGGCCCTAACTGCGCGATCGGGAGGAGCGAGAAAACATGGTCCCGCCGGCGAGGCCATCACGGAAGAAGGAAACCCCGCCGCGCCCACCAGCAGCAGCCCTCGCGCCGCGGCCCGCCGGCTATTCCGGCACGCCCCTCGCGAAAAAACTAGGCGTCAGGGATAACCAGCGCACCTGGCGCTCGCAGATGCCGCCCAGCGTCGCTGAAGAAATCGCAGCCAGTGGTCCGCAACCAATGCTTCTCCAGAGGCCCGAGCCCGGCCTCGAAATGGCTCACGTCTTCGTCGCGCGCCGTGTCGAGCTCGCGCATCTTCTCGACAAACTGCGCCCTCTGCTTGCGCCCGCTGGAATTCTCTGGGTCTCGTGGCCGAAAAAGTCCTCCGGCGTCGCCACCGACATCACCGAAGACACCATCCGCGCCGAAGCGTTGCCCGCTCGGCCTCGTCGACATCAAAGTCTGCGCAGTCGACATGACCTGGTCCGGCCTCAAGCTCGTCATCCGCAAATCGGAGCGCAAAAGCTAATCAGCCACCCGCATGCCTCAGGCTCCCTAGGTCCAGTCCCCCTCCGGGTCCGCAGCCGCTGCATCCGGCTTCGGCTCAGGCCCCCGCGGACGCGTCGCCGGCACGCCGCCAGTCCCTCGCTGGTCTGGGACAGGCACCGGCTCATACCGCGAAAACACCATAGTCCGCGGTCCGCAATCCCACGAGAGCATCTCCTTGAGCGGAATCATGGCGCGAATGACAGCCGTGCCGCGCGTTCCTTCGACGTCTTCAACCCGGCCGCGGCGCGCGCTGATCTCGTCGATCATCATGCCCGCCCGGCCCTCCGCCACCGTGAACGCCACGGTCATCACCGGCTCCATCACCACCGGGCTCGCTCGTCTCCCCGCCTCCTGCACAGCCATCGTCGCAGCAATCTGGAACGCCATTTCGTTCGAGTCCGTCTCGTGCCAACTGCCGTCGAATAGAACCGCCGCGCAATCCGTCAGCTCGAAACCCGCGAGAACTCCGCCCCTCGCCCCTTCGCGCACGCCGCCCTCCACCGAGGCGATAAACCGCTCGGGAATCACCTCCGCCACAATCGCGTTGCGGAACAAAAGGCCGCTGCCCCGTTCGCCCGGTTCCAGCCGCACCTTCACGTGTCCGTAATTGCCGCTGCCGCCCGTTTGCCGGATGTATTTCCCCTCTCCATCCGACGCTGTACGAATCGCCTCGAGATAACGCACCTGCGGTTCGAGAGCCCACGCTGTCACCTCGTACCCCGTCTCGAGTTTTTGCGCGGTCTCTGCCAGATGATCGAGGCTGGTGCCGCTGTAGAGCACCTGATCCGCCCCCGCATCGACGCGCACGAGCACGCCCGCATCCACGTGGCTGATCTCGGCCAGCGCCGCCTGCAGCCGTTCGCGGTCGTCGCTCGTGACGGTCCAGACGGGCATCCACAGGATCGGGATCGCGACCATAGTGCCCTCAGTATCGCGCAGAACGGCGACCCTCCGGCGCGAAAACCGTCTCTTGTTTCCAGCCTGGCCGCGGAGCGCGGCTCCCGCTACCAGGGCGTGTTGAAGCTGTAAACCACGCTGTAGGAAAAGATCGGATAGATCTGGACCGCACCGAGGCTTTTTCTCACTTTGGCCAATTTGGTTTGCAGCGCGTCGTTGAACTGGATCGCTACCGGATTGCCGGCGTCGCCGAGATGGCTGCACGTGGTTTGTGCTTTGTCGGTGCAAACCCAGCCCGCCGTGTTGACCTGCACGATCGGCGAGCCGGTGAAGGCGACCCCAAACTCCGAGGGAAACGACCAATGGCGCTGGGACCGCGGAATGAACTGGCCGAAGCCGCCGGAGAGGGTCAGGGCAGGCTTGATCCGATTGAGCCCGAAGAGCACGTTGCCGTTCAGCGGAGTGGCTCCGGTGGCGGCGTTCGCGTTTGCCGCATAGAAAGTTTGCCCGTTCAGCGTAAATCCGGTGCCGGGCGCCGTAACAAATCGGGCCGAGAGCTGGTTGCTGTTTTCAAACAGCGTGCCCACACTCAGCCTCCAAACGCTGTGCCACGGGTAGACATCCACCGCAGCCGCCATCGACTCCATGTGGATCTTTGCATATACGTTGAATCCCTGAGTCTCAATGCGGCCGTTATTGTAATTAAAAAAGTTCCCCATCAGCCGCGCGTCCATATACGTATTCAGCACGATGGCGGACTTGATCCCGATCCCCAGCGGGGATACGTCGGCGCCGATGCCGATCCGCGACCATGGCGCCTGGTAAAAGTTGGTGGGATAGGGCTCAACCGGCTTCTCCCGTGGGGATGGCGGCACCGCCGCCGGCATCGGCCCGTAGAAGTTGCTATGCGGGGAAACGCTGAAAGAATCGCCGTCCCGGCCCGCATCTCCGGCGCCGTTCTCGGACGCCGAGATACGCGGCGCAAGCTGAGATTGCCCGCGCCCGGAAACGGCACACGACAGCAGGAACACCGCAACAGACGAGAAAGCCACAGCCCGAAAGAGGGGGATCTTCACAGGCGTTCTCCTCAAACCGATTTCAATTCAAGTCCCGGGTACAAGGGAAGACACTGGCTCGTCCGCAGGAAAGCGGGGGAAGCGAGACGACGCCAGGTTGTAGTTGGTTGCCCTATTGTAGGCCGGATCAGGAGCGGCTCCGGGCCCGCCTGGATGAAATGTTTGGTGAATTCACGGTGACAGCTTTATTCGTCGGGCCAAAATGGCATGCGCGACAAAGTTCCGTCTTCCCATGCTCGCGACTTGGCGAAAAATCGAATTTGGACACGATTGAATTCGCCTATGTCCGATTCTGAACGACTCCTGCGCGCGATCGCACAAATAATCCGCGAGCTTCCGTTTCGCGGTTTCGACCAACCATAATTGCATCAATGAGTTACTTCTTCGCGACGAATGGCAGCCCATTTGCTTTCGCCCCTTACACTTTCCCCATCCGCTCGGAGGCGAAAGATGAAGGTCCATCGAACGGCATGGTCGGGTCCTGCGTTGCGCCGCTGGGTTGCGGGCAAGCTCGCTCTTGCTCTTCCGCTCCTTCTGTTTGCACCGGCTACCAGCCGTTCCCAGAACTCGCCCGGCGCCGCGCCACCTGTTGAACAGACCTTCGCGCTGACTGACACCGCAGCCCTTTCCGTTACGGGCGGCAAGGCCGAATCCGTTGAATACCTGGGTCGCAGGGCGGTCCGCCTCGTTGCGCAGGGAAACAGCGACGTTTTCGCATATGTCAACGGCTCTTCCATCCAGGACGGCGTCATCGAATTCGATTTCGCGGTGAAGATCACCACCCCTCCCGGGGTTCACATGCCCGGTTTCACGGGGCTCGCCTTTCGCGCACGCGCTGACGGCTCGCATTACGACATGTTTTATCTCCGCCCCAGGAATGCCCTGTCCGACGACCAGGCCATGCGCAATCATTCGGTCCAGTACATTGCGAAGCCCGGCTACGACTGGTATCTGCTGCGCCGCCAGTGGCCCTGGATTTACGAGTCCTGGGCCGACCTGAAACCGGAAACCTGGACGCACGTAAAGATCGAAATCCACGGACGGTCCGCACGGCTATTTGTGAATGGGTCGGACTCTCCCAGCCTCGTCGTCAATGGGCTCAAAGGCGAAGACCTCCAGGGCGGCGTTGCGCTCTGGGGCGATTCCGATGAAGAGTCCTACTTCTCCAATCTCCGTGTCAGTCCGTCGATTCCGCTCCCGATTCAGAACGGCGGCGAAGCTGCGGGGACCTGGCATGTCACTTTTCCCAGCGACTACGGCGCCTACCAGGGCGTCATGAACCTGCACCGCGACGGCAGAGCGATCACCGGCACATGGACCGGAGCATTCGGGAAAGATCTCGCAGTCACCGGAACCTGGCGTGACGGCTATGTGGAGCTCACCTTCACAGGAGGATGGCAGGAAGACGCCACTTCCGCTCGAGTTCCTGCTCCCGTGACTCTGGCCGGTTGGATCGACAACGGCAAAGCTGCTGGTCGCATGAAAGTAGAAGGCCGCGCCGACGGCCCATGGACCGCCGATCGGAACAAAAACTAAAGACAGGAGGGGATTCGATGTTCAAACGTGCATTTCTCCTGCTCCCGCTAGCGTGCCTTGCGGCGGACGCGGCGTGGGCGACAGATGATCCGATGGTGGGCGACTGGAAGCTCAATCCGCAGAAGAGCACGCTCATCGACGAAATGAAGGTGACGAGCCTCGGTGGAAACAAATACTCGTTCGACTTTGGCGGCGGGTCGCCGGAGACGATTGCTGTCGATGGGACCGACCAGCCCGGGATGTTCGGCACGACCCTCGCCGTGACGGCAGTGAGTCCGGAGGAGTGGAGAGTCGTGCGCAAGAAAAACAGTCGCGTCGAGATCACGGGGATCTGGACGCTCTCGGGGAACGGCTCTACCCTGCATGACGACTATACCGAGACCAGCGACAACGGCAAGACGACGCATCTGGTTTATGTATACAAGCGCGGGGGAGACGGGTCCGGGTTTGCGGCTGACTGGGTGAGCACGAGCGCACAGATGGACTCGGTTTATGTCGTGCAGGTGCGCCCGTATGAAGGTGACGGACTTTCGTTTATCACATCCTCGGAAGGAATCACGAAAAACGTGAAGTTCGACGGCAGGGACCATCCGAACGCCGGCGCAGGGGTGAAAACGGCGTCGTCGGCGCAGCGGGCGAACGAAAGGGAGATCGAGCTGACAGACAAGATCAGCGGGAAAGTCGTGGATATGCGGGATATCAGTATTTCCGGGGACGGGAAGACGCTGACGATGACCATCCACGTCACCGGACGAAGCGAGCCGGATGTGCTGGTGTTCGAGAGAGAGTGAGCCAATGCGTGTGTGCGCCGGCACCATGACGCGGACATAAGAACGCAGCAAACCGTCGAACCGCCACCACCCAAAAACGCAAAAAGCCCGCTCCGAAGAGCGGGCTTTTGCGATGTATATGCCGGCGATCACCTAATCTCCCACACACTTTCGCGTGCAGTACCATCGGCCCAGCGAGGCTTAACTTCCGTGTTCGGGATGGGAACGGGTGGGACCCTCGCGGTATGGTCACCGGCAAATTGAGGCGCTTGGCGGGCGTCTGAGCCCACCGCCGAAATCCTGAGCGCGTGGCGCGAAGGATCTGCGGTTCGCCTTTTATCTCGAGCGACGCCTGGCGGGTGGTTTCTCCCGCGGTCGACGGGGTCCGGACAGTTTTATCAGGGACCGCACATCAGCATACTGGCGTCACAACTTGAGGCGTTTGGCGGGCGTCTGAGCCCGCCGCCGAAATCCTGAGGTCCAGAGGACCGAAGGATCCGGTTGCCGTATACAGGAACGAAATCGATTGGTTACAAGGCTCTGAAGTCGAGCGTCTCTGTGCAATGCTGCGCAGAGTTAATTCTATGATTAAGCCGAACGGGCGATTAGTACTGGTCAGCTGCACGCATTACTGCGCTTTCACCTCCAGCCTATCAACCAGGTGGTCTTCCTGGGCCCTTCAGGGAGATCTCATCTTGGGGCGTGCTTCCCGCTTATATGCATTCAGCGGTTATCACAACCGAACTTCGCTACCCAGCCGTGCCCTTGGCAGGACAACTGGAACACAAGAGGTTCGTCCATCCCGGTCCTCTCGTACTAAGGACAGCCCCCCGCAAATCTCCTACGCCCACAGCAGATAGGGACCGAACTGTCTCGCGACGTTCTGAACCCAGCTCACGTACCGCTTTAATAGGCGAACAGCCTAACCCTTGGAACCTTCTACAGCTCCAGGATGCGATGAGCCGACATCGAGGTGCCAAACCGGAGCGTCGATATGAACTCTTGGCTCCGATCAGCCTGTTATCCCCGGCGTACCTTTTATCCGTTGAGCGATGGCCCTTCCATACAGAACCACCGGATCACTAAGGCCTGCTTTCGCATCTGCTCGACTTGTAGGTCTCACAGTTAACCACTCTTATGCCTTTGCACTCGACGACTGATTTCCAAACAGTCTGAGAGTAGCTTCGCGCGCCTCCGTTACAATTTAGGAGGCGACCGCCCCAGTCAAACTACCCGCCTTACTATGTCCCTCTCCCGGATCACGGGAGGAGGTTAGATTCACAGCACTCGCAGGGTGGTATCTCACCGGTGGCTCCACCGAATCCGAGAATCCGGTCTCAAAGCCTCCCACCTATCCTGCGCAGCAAGAGCCATAAATCATAGTAAAGGTGTAGTAAAGGTGCACGGGGTCTTTCCGTCTAGCTGCGGGTAACCGGCATCTTCACCGGTACTACAAGTTCGCCGAGCAACTCGTTAAGACAGTCGTACGATCGTTACGCCATTCGTGCAGGTCGGAACTTACCCGACAAGGAATTTCGCTACCTTAGGACCGTTATAGTTACGGCCGCCGTTCACCGGGGCTTCAGTTCAAAGCTTCGCCTTGCGGCTAACCTCTCCCTTTAACCTTCCGGCACCGGGCAGGCGTCAGCCCCTATACGTCGTTTTCGACTTTGCAGAGACCTGTGTTTTTGTTAAACAGTCGCCGTACGCGCTTCACTGCGACCCATCCGAAGATGGGCGACCCTTCTCCCGAAGTTACGGGTCTAATTTGCCGAGTTCCTTAACAAGCTTTCACTCGAGCGCCTTTGGATATTCTCCTCGTCTACCTGTGTCGGTTTGAGGTACGGTTCCCAACTACTCTCCTTAGAGGATTTTCCTGGCAGCGTGGAATCAGCAGCTTTCAGCCATACGGCTTACTGCTTTGCGCCTCACTGTTAAGCCCCGGCGGATTTGCCTGCCGGAACCAGCTTACGCGCATCGAACCCCATAGCCATAGGAGGTCCTGCTTATCCTTCTGCGTCTCCCCATCGTCAAACGAGAGTTGGGAGGTCCGGAATATTAACCGGATGTCCATCAGCTACGCCTTTCGGCCTCGCCTTAGGGACCGCCTGACCCTGAGCGGATTAACCTTCCTCAGGAAACCTTAGACTTTCGGCGCGGAGGGTTCTCACCTCCGTTATCGCTACTTATGCCGGCAGGGTCTCTTCGCAACGCTCCATCCGTCTTCTCAGTCGGACTTCACTGCTGTTGAGAATGCTCTCCTACCACGCACACCCAAAGGGTGTGCATCCGCTGCTTCGGTATACAGTTTTAGCCCCGTTATATTGTCGGCACCGGACCGCTTGACCAGTGAGCTATTACGCTTTCTTTAAAGGATGGCTGCTTCTAAGCCAACCTCCTGGCTGTCTGGGCGTTCCGACTTCCTTTCCCACTTAACTGTAATTTGGGGACCTTAGCAGGCGGTCTGGGCTGTTTCCCTCTCGACTATGAAGCTTAGCCCCCACAGTCTGACTGCCGGGCTGGTTGTCATCGGCATTCGAAGTTTGGTTGGATTCAGTAAGCCGGAAAGCCCCCTAGTCCATCCAGATCTCTACCACCGATGCAAATCACCCGACCTTCAACCTGGCCAAGGGTAGATCATCCCGCTTCGCGTCTATTCCTGCCAACTGAACGCCCTGTTCAGACTCGCTTTCGCTGCGGCTCGCTTTCGCTTAACCTTGCTGACAAGAATAACTAGCCGGCTCATTATGCAATAGGCACGCGGTCAGGCATTTCCTTGCGGACATAGCCCTCCCACTGCTTGTAGGCACACGGTTTCAGGTACTTTTCACTCCCCTCACAGGGGTGCTTTTCGCCTTTCCCTCACGGTACTGGTTCACTATCGGTCAGAATCGAGTATTTAGCCTTGCGGGATGGTCCCCGCGGGTTCAGACAGAGTTTCACGTGCTCCGCCTTACTCAGGTATCCGCTTCGAGTCCGGATCGCTTTCGTCTACGCGCCTGTCACGCTCTGTGGGCCCCCTTTCCAGAGGGTTCGACTAACGACCGGATTGGTAACTCTACTGTTGCGGACCCTACAACCCCCGACACACCGAAATGCACCGGGTTTGGGCTGTTCCGATTTCGCTCGCCACTACTTTCGGAATCGAGGTTTCTTTATTTTCCTCCAGGTACTGAGATGGTTCACTTCCCTGGGTTCGCTCGTACCCGCCTATGTATTCAGCGGGCCGTACATGAGGTTTGCTCATGTGGGTTTCCCCATTCGGACATCTCCGGATATAACGCCTGTGTGCGGCTCCCCGGAGCTTTTCGCAGCTTGCCACGTCCTTCATCGCCTGATTCTGCCAAGGCATCCACCGTGCGCCCTTAGTAGCTTAACCATAGAATTAACTCCGCGCAGGAGTTAACCCTCTGCATTTCGCCTTTGTACTGTCTCGCGACAGTACCTTGATCTATCTAAAGACACTCAACTTGAACAACCTGCCCTGATCCCTCGCCCGGCCGTTTCCGGCCGCTCTCGGGTCAAGGCTCATTGCTCAGCCTTGTATTTTTACCCAATCGATTTCGCTGTCAAACATCGTTGCGCTCGCCTGTTCCGGCTCGCGCCCGCCCTGAGGCGGATGAACAAAACCTTTACGTTCTGCCCAAAGCTCGATGCCCGCGCTTTCGCGCCGGGCGCCCCAGCTTTTGGCAGATTTTCCGAAGAGGAATTGGTGGAGCTGACCGGGATCGAACCGGTGACCCCCTGCTTGCAAAGCAGGTGCTCTCCCAGCTGAGCTACAGCCCCTCTATATGGTGGGCCTGGGTAGATTCGAACTACCGACCTCACCCTTATCAGGGGTGCGCTCTAACCAACTGAGCTACAGGCCCGAACTCCGGCCCGTACGCCGGCGCTCCTATTCCTGCTTCAGGTCTTCGAGAAATTAAAAGGTTTCGAGGACCAGGGTGAACATGCTGGACAGCTACGCCGTCCATGACCATCGTGCGTTTCCGAATCAACAGAGAAGGTTTGATTCAGGCTCCCTCAGGTTCCGTCAGGAACGGACCCCGAGGGGTACATGGCAACCTGCTCGACACGCCGTTATTCACGGTCCGCATTACGCGGAAGTGCCGAACTGCCATGACGTTCTCTCTTAGAAAGGAGGTGATCCAGCCGCAGGTTCTCCTACGGCTACCTTGTTACGACTTCACCCCAATCATGAATTACACCTTGGACGGCTGCTCCCTTGCGGTTAGCCCACCGGCTTCTAGTGCAACCCACTTTCGTGATGTGACGGGCGGTGTGTACAAGGCCCGGGAACGTATTCACCGCGGCGTTCTGATCCGCGATTACTAGCGATTCCAGCTTCACGCAGTCGAGTTGCAGACTGCGATCCGAACTGAGGCCGGCTTTTTCCGATTAGCTCCCCCTCGCGGGTTTGCGACGGTTTGTACCGGCCATTGTAGCACGTGTGTAGCCCTGGACATAAAGGCCATGAGGACTTGACGTCATCCCCACCTTCCTCCCCGTTATCCGAGGCGGTTTCGTCAGAGTGCTCAACTAAATGGTAGCAACTGAAGATAAGGGTTGCGCTCGTTGCGGGACTTAACCCAACATCTCACGACACGAGCTGACGACAGCCATGCAGCACCTATAAAGCGGCCCCTTGCGGGGAAGGGATATTTCTACCCCGGTCCACTCCATTTCGAGCCCAGGTAAGGTTCTTCGCGTTGCGTCGAATTAAACCACATGCTCCACCGCTTGTGCGGGCCCCCGTCAATTCCTTTGAGTTTCAGCCTTGCGACCGTACTCCCCAGGCGGATTGCTTAACGCGTTAGCTACGGCACGGCGGGATTGGGTACCCGTCACACCAAGCAATCATGGTTTAGGGCTAGGACTACCAGGGTATCTAATCCTGTTTGCTCCCCTAGCTTTCGTGCATCAGCGTCAGTTGTGGTCCAGTGAGCCGCTTTCGCCACAGGTGTTCCTTCCGATATCTACGCATTTCACCGCTACACCGGAAATTCCACTCACCTCTCCCACACTCAAGCCCGGCAGTTTCTCGTGCAGACTCCAAGTTGAGCCTGGAGATTTCACACAAGACTTACCAAACCGCCTACGCACCCTTTACGCCCAATAATTCCGAACAACGCTCGCCCCCCTCGTATTACCGCGGCTGCTGGCACGAAGTTAGCCGGGGCTTCTTCTTCCGGTACCGTCATTATCGTCCCGATCGAAAGGAGTTTACGTCCCGAGGGACTTCATCCTCCACGCGGCGTTGCTGCGTCAGGGTTTCCCCCATTGCGCAAAATTCCCCACTGCTGCCTCCCGTAGGAGTCTGGACCGTGTTTCAGTTCCAGTGTGTCCGTGCGCCCTCTCAGGCCGGATACCGATCATCGTCTTGGTGGGCCATTACCCCGCCAACTAACTAATCGGCCGCGACCCCCTCCCAGAGCGAATTGCTCCTTTGACCCGTAGGTATTATGCGGTATTAGCTAAGGTTTCCCTCAGTTATCCCCCACTCCAGGGTAGGTTAGTCACGTGTTACTCACCCGTGCGCCACTTTACTCAGGTATTGCTACCCTTTCTCGTTCGACTTGCATGTGTTAGGCACGCCGCCAGCGTTGATTCTGAGCCAGGATCAAACTCTCGTTTGAAACCTGAAACGTCGCACTCATTTGACGGAGGTCATTTGGGTGCGACTTGCGCCGGCACATCCCGGATTGCTCCGAAAGATATGCGGCGCCTTACCTTGTGAGATTGATCAAGCCAAACCTGATCGTCATCTCACGACTGGCACGTTCAACCTTATTGTCAAAGATCCTTGAGGACGGTCGGCCTGAGCCGTGCCCTTTTGGATCGAGGCCCAGACTTGCGTCTGAGTGTCCCCGAACATATGCGCTTCGCCGTATTCTTCAGCCCAACAGCGGCCGACGGCGTTTTTTGCGCGAACCTTTTGAAGCTATCGAACTTCAAGCCTCAAGTCAAGCGGAATCGGGCTTTACCAACTCGATTCTCACTTTTGCCGCGCAGCGCAAAATATCAAACAACAACCGGCAAAAAAGCCCGAGCCGCTAGGGCGCGCGGAAGAATCTCTTCCGGGTAATGCAATGGCTTGTTCTCTCTAGGGATTCCCTACAGCGGCTCAGGCGGGCGAAACGTCGACCTCACCTGATCCAGCGAACCGGCCTCCCATTTCCCTCATCGGGCAGGACACAAGTCCACAAGGAAGCTCCACTGCTCATCTACAACTTTTCAAGAGTAGCACATGCCACCCTGCATTGCAAGCGGGTATTCATACCTCTGCAACTCTCTGAGATTACCAGCCGGACCACGTTAAAGCAAGGGTAAGCAAGCGCCGTCAACCTGTGGAAAGCGGCCAAATCTGTGGGAAATGGGCTGCTCGACCTCAATGTCAGGCGCCACCGGTTCCGGTTGAGGGAGCTGGGAGGCTATCCAATCCGTGAGGCCCGCCTACGACTTGGGAACCAGGCCCAGGTCCGTCAGCCCATTCACGAAAAACTGCATGGCCAGCGCCACCAGCAGCAAACCCATGATTCGAACCAGGATACGGATGCCTGTCTCCCCCAGTACGTGCCGCACTTTGCTGGCGCCGGCCAGCACCCAGTAGCTGACCATGGCGGTCACCGCGATCGAGCCAAGGATCGACCCCATCTCCCAGTTCCACAACGTCGGCACCTGTCCCACCAGCACCATGACCGAAGAGATGGCACCCGGCCCGGCCAGCATGGGTATTCCGAGCGGCACAATGCCCGCATCTTCTTTGGCTGCAGCCTCTTCCGTGTCGCCGTGGGCTTCCTGGGTGGGCGAGCGCTTGGCCTCCAGCATGTCCAGGCCGATCAGCATCAGAATCAGCCCGCCGGCGATCTCGAATGCGGGTAATTTGATTCCGAACATCTGGAAGATGTACTGCCCGCCCAGCGCAAACGCCGTCAGCACGATGAAGCAGGTAATCGAGGCCTTGCGCGCCATGCGCTTGCGGCGCTCTGCATCGGCGCCTTCCGTAATGGCTAGAAACGAGCCTATGGCCGCAAATGGATCGACCAGAAAGAAGATCGAGCTCAACGCCAGCACGGAGAACCGCACCAGCGGAGCCCGGGTGAGCTGGTTCAGCGCGGTCTCGGCTGAGTTGGTGAAGATCACACTCTGAGGCTACCTCAACTGGCAAGTCCGCGGAACAGGCTGGGCTCTGGATCAATCTGAACATTTCAGGCTACCCGGGAGTAGAATCGGGCTGTCAAAGAGTCGATCCATCCACAGAAATTGGATTGGCTAAAGAAAATAGATTGGCATCGCCCTCGGGGAGTGTCGCGTGCGCCTTGAATCTTCAATTTTTCTGGCCTCGGCATTTGCGCTCGCTTTCGTCGCGTCGGCTGCGGCTCAGTCCGCTCCAGCCGACCCCGCGCCAACCCTCAAAACCACTGCCCGCGCCGTGGTGGTGGAAGTGGTCGTCACCAAGGGCAACGACGAGCCGGTGACAGCGCTGCACCAGCAGGACTTCACGGTGCTTGAAGATGGCAAGCCGGTGACCGTCAATTTCTTTGAAGAGCATACGGCCCGAACCGTGCCGCCGGGCGTCATTCCGCCCATGCCCAAGATGCCGCCCAACGTATATACCAATGTGCCGCCGGCTCCGGAGTCGGACGCGGTGAACGTGCTGCTGCTCGACAGCCTGAACACGGAGCGGCAGGACCAGAGCTACGTGCACAAGCAGATTCTCGAGTTTCTCAAGAGCATGCAGCCCGGCACGCGCGTGGCCATTTTCATGCTGGGATCGAAGCTGCGCTTTGTGCAGGGATTCACCACCGACACCTCAGTGTTGCGGGCGGCGCTGGACGACAAAAAGACTGGCGTGTCGCCGGAGAAAGACGCGTCCTCGCGAACGCGCAGCGACGACCAGGACGACAAGGATGACGTCGCCGAGATGAAGGTGATGAACAATGGCCGCTCAAGCCCGGGCATTGAAGCGGTGGCCGAGTCGCAGCGCGAGTTTGCCGACTTCCAATACGGCGACCGCGCCGCCATGACGCTCGAGGCGCTCGATTATCTGGCGCGCTACCTGGCCGCCGTACCGGGACGCAAGAATCTCATCTGGTTCGCCAGTTCATTCCCGGTGACCGTCTTTCCCACATCGTCCCAGAGCGAGGCCATGAACAAGGTGCGGGAGTATGCCGGCGCCGTGAAGCGGACCGCCGACCTGCTGACGGCATCGAAGGTGGCGGTGTATCCGGTTGGCGCCGAAGGCATGATGGTCGATCACCCGACGGAAGGTAACCACGACTATGAACAGGCGGGCAAGGGCGGCCCCGCACTGATGCAAAACACCATGGACGGGGCCGACGACCGCTCGACGAAAATCATGGCGATGGATCAGCTGGCGGCCGACACCGGCGGCAAGGCGTTCTACAACACCAACGACCTGAATGGGGCCATGTCGCGCGCCATCAACGACGGCTCGCACTACTACACACTCGTGTATACGCCCACCAACAAGAAGATAGACGGCAAGTACCGGCGCATCGAGGTTAAGGTGCCCGAGTCGAAGTACAAGCTCTCTTACCGGCGCGGCTACAACGCCGACGATACGGTCGCTGCGGATGTGAAGCCCGAACCCGATCCGCTGCGGCCGCTGCTCATGCGCGGGCTTCCCGGCGCCACGCAAATTCTCTGCGCAGCTCGCGTGCAGCCCGCCGCGCCGCAGCCCGCCGCCGGCGCGAAGCGTGCCGGCAAGAACACCAAGCTCACTGGACCGCTAACCCGCTATTCGATCGACCTGATGATCCGCTGGACCGACGTGAGCCTGAAGGCCGAGCCCGACGGCACGCACTCCGGCAAGCTGCAACTGGGCATGATCGCCTATGGCCGCGACGGCAACGCCGTCAACTGGGGCAGCGCCACGCAACAGATGAGTATGCAGCCCGATTTCTTCGCATCCGTTCAGAAATCCGGCGTCCCGGCGCATCTCGATATCGACGTCCCGGACGCCGATGTCTGGCTCGAAATCGGCGTATACGACTGGAACACCGGCAAAGCCGGAACACTGGAAGTCCCGCTCCACCCGGCCACCGCAGCCACGTCCGCGGCTCTTTCCGGCCCCGCCGCAGCGGCTCCCAAAGCCAATTAATCCGGATCTTGGTGTCAGAGCGCGTCGAAGGCTTCGACGGCCGCATGCCCGTGCGCATCTTCGACCGGCGCATTGCCCTCGCGCACCACGAGGCGTGTCTGGCATCCGGCTTCTCGCGCGGGGTTGAGCTCGCGGATTACATCGGAAAAGAAGAGGACTTCGTTCGCAGCTACGTTCATGGCTTCGGCGATGGTTGCGTAGCTCGCGCTCGATGTCTTCACGCCTGTCCGCGTATCGAAGTAGCCGGACAGCAGCGGCGTGAGGTCGCCGAAGTTCGAGTAGCGAAACAAAAGCCGCTGCGCCTCAACCGATCCCGACGAATAGATCGCGACGCGGGCTTGAGCGGTCCATCGCTTGAGCGCCGCCGGCACGTCGGCGAATAGAATGCTCTTGAGCTCGCCGCTCTCGAAGCCGGCCTTCCAGATCTTGCCTTGCAGGCTCTTGAGCGCAGTCGATTTGCGATCGCGGTCCATGAACCAGAAGAGGTAAGCCAGCGCGGACTCCCCGTCTGAATGGCCGGGGCCTGAAAATCCTGGCGCACCCGCCTCGGGCTCATCGCGATTTTCTTCACCCAGCAGCTCCAAGTCTGCTTCAACGCGCGGGTCTGCGCTGTTCTCCTTCAGAAACTCGGCGAAGTGCAGGCGCGCATACGGAAAGAGCTGCTCCGTGACAAACGAGATCGGGGCAACCGTGCCCTCAATGTCCAGCAAATATAGCCGTGGCGCCGATTCGCTCATGCTGTAAGAGTCGTAGTGACTCGCGGCCCGAAATAAGCCGGCCCGAAGCAAAGCGGCTGATAGCCTTCGTCGACGCCGGATCCGGTGTAATGCGGCGTCCAGCCGGTCGTATCTTGAAACCACCGGATCGCCCGGATGCGGCGATCTTCGCACAGCGTGAACCAATGCGTGGTGCCGCGCGGCACGCGCAGCATGTCACCGGGGCCGACCTCGACCGAGACCACGCGCCCGTTCAAATGCAGGAAGAAGATGCCGCGCCCGGCAAGAATGAATCGCACCTCATCCTCGTCGTGGGTGTGTTCTCTGTCGAAGCGCGCCAGCATCGCCTCAAGCCCCGGCGTCTGAGGATCCACATCGATCACATCCGCGGTCCGGTAGCCGCCGCGGCGCTTCATCGCCTCAATCTCGTCCGCGTACGCCTCTAGAACAGAATCGGCGGAGCTGTCCGCAGCCACGCGTGACAGGTCCCAGCACTCGTAATCGATGCCCAGACCTGCAAGCGCGGCGCTAATTTCGGCTTCATTCTCAACGGTACGATCTTGAGGAGGGAAGCGAAGAACAGCCATGGAAACTCCCATCGATCAACGAAGGTGCAATCAAAAACCGAGTGTCCCACCCAAAACCGGGCATCCCAGGTCCGGCGCAGCACCATCGCTCCTGACCATCGCGCCCAACCTGCCGTCGCGTCTAACTTCACTCCGGCAAGCCCGTCAACCGCCGCACCTCGATCTCGAAAAGAAATTCGAGCGCCTCAAGATGCCGGCGCGCCTCGGCCACCGATTCCCCCCAAGTATAAAGCCCATGGCGGCTGAGCAGCACGCCATGCGCGCGCGGATATTCGTCGAGCGCCCCGGCCATTTTCAGGCGAAGCTCAGCGTAATCCTGAGAGTTTTCGAGGATCGGCACGCGTTCCAGATGCGCATGGGTAGTGACTCCGGAAAGCCCCTTCAGAATCTCGTAGCCCTCAATGGGCACATACCCGCTCGATGCGTATCGCGCCGAGATCAGCGTGTTCCAAACCGTGTGCACGTGCAGGATGGCCCGGGCGCCGGGCCGCGCGCGATAGAGCACCAAATGCAACCCGGTCTCGGCCGAGGGCTTGCCGTTGCCCGCAACGGCCCGGCCTTCCCCATCCACCTCGAGCAGGTCTTCCGGCGCGAGCGTGCCCTTGTCCAAACCGCTGGGCGTAATCAGCACGCGCCCAGGCGACTCCGCGAAGGGTCGCGCGCTGAAGTTGCCGCTGGTGGCCGGAACCCAGCCCTTCGCATAACACCAGCGCGCCGTGGCGCACAGCGCATCGGCTTCAGAAGCCGATGCGGTGGGGATAAATCTTGGATCGCCGCCCATATTTGCTCCGAGTGTATCAATGCCGCCTCCGCTCGATCGCGGCTTCTCTACAATGAATCCTTGCTTGACCAATCCCAAAGCGACCGTATCGAGATTGTCCTCGTCCGCCCGCGCAATCCGCTCAATATCGGCGCTGCGGCGCGGGCCATGGCCAACTTCGGCTTTCAGCGGCTCGCGGTGGTTGCGCCTTACACCCCCAACTGGCGCGAAGCTCGGTCGGCCGTAGGGGCGCCGGAGCTGCTCGAAAACGCCAGGGAGTTCCCCACGCTCGCCGAGGCGCTCGCAGAATGCACACTGGTGGCGGGCACCGGAACCCTCGCCCATCGCAAGCCGGAACAGCGCGTGGTTACACTGCCTGAGTTTGGTCCGCTGGCCGTTGATGCACTCGCGAATACCGGCCGCGTGGCCCTCGTCTTCGGACCGGAGAAGCACGGTCTGACCCGCGATAACCTTTCCCATTGCCACGTCCTGGTCGAGATCCCCACCGATCCCCGGCAGCCCTCCATGAACCTCGGCCAGGCGGTGGCCGTCTGTCTTTATGAACTGGCCAGTCGCGCGTCTGTCTTAGAGCACAGCGCAGACAGGATGATCGATCCCGAAACTGCCGTCGCAGCCGGCCCCGCCGCGACCGCGGGCGCGCTCGATCTTCTCGCCGGCGTGATTGAGGAAGCGATGACCGCCTCAGGCTACTCTCCGGCAGCCATGCGGACTGCAAACCGCCTTGATCTGCGCCAGTTGCTCCGCCGCCTTCGGTTCACCGAGCCGGACGCGCGACGGACCCTGCGCCTCTTCCGCCGGATTCTTTGGCGCTTGACCCGGCCCGATCGAACGTGAGAACGCCCAGCCGTATCCCACTAAAGTTCCAGACGATCGGTCCGATTCTTCATAGTGGGACCACCGAAATCCTGATAAAGTGGCCAACAAGGTCACCCCCATGACTTCATCAATTCAGGGTCCTCGCGAAGGATCTGCGGCAGGGATTGTCTTCCGGTTCTGCGCCGTCATCTCGATCTCAGCCTTGCTGGCGCTCGCCCCAGCCGCGCCTGCGCAGCAGGCCGCGCAGGCAGGCACCCCCGCTGCCAAGGCCGCGACTCACAAAGCAACCGGCAGCCACCACAAGCCCGTCCCGCACCATGCGCACCATGGCAGCGTTCAGCATCGGGCACACTCGGCCCAGGCGGCGCACAGACCGGGAGGAAGCCGCTCCACACATGCCAGGACCGCGGCCAGGCCAAAGACCGGACTCAAGCCGAAGTTAGCTCATTCGTCCCCGGTGCTGGAATCGCCCGCCACCGCAGACACGCAAACCGCCGGGAAACAAGCGGAGCCCAGCGCCGCACCGGGAGCAACTCCGCAATCTTCCGAGCCCGCCCCAAGTGCCGCGGTGGCCGACTCGCCGGCAGCACTAAAACCCGTTGAAGCGGCGCCGGCTGCTGCACCCGAGCAGCAAACAGCTCCG
>Ga0206796_1008_pt1 | contig 48056 bp, 50 predicted proteins | sample Alteio_BWOrgCont_68_FD_152895 | JGI IMG/M metagenome (GOLD analysis project Ga0206796, IMG submission 152895) | Enriched cells from forest soil in Barre Woods Harvard Forest LTER site, Petersham, Massachusetts, United States -... | ecosystem: Environmental > Terrestrial > Soil > Temperate forest >...
ATCGATCCTGTAATGGTCAACCAGCGGACAAAGAAGCACCGGCGCGAACGTCAAGATTGGCGGACCGATGCTGCGTACAAATGAGATTGCCAAGTTCGTCGAACAGCCAGAGCAAGCTGCAAGGAACGGCCGAGCTGGGAGCCCGTCCAGATAGGCATTGCGACGGGCATTTATTACTAGATTAGCCGGCTAACTAGACTTTTTCAACTGAGCTCCGAAATCGCCGATTTTAAGTTGGCTTAAACGAAAGCGAACATTCAGACCAAAGGGTGTTCTCTGGAGCATGTGGGGTGGATGGTATGATCGGCATCACAAAGGGTCTTGGCGCGGGCTGCGTGCTCTTCCCTTAACGCTGGATTGCCAAGCGGCACGCTTTATGGGTTGCAGTCGCGAAGGCTGCGACGGCGCTCCAAGTGGCTAGCGGCAATAGGCCCGTAGTGTTGCCACTACACCTACGCTCCCAATCATTTTTCGCCAGCGTACAAAGGCGTCCGCGAATACGACATTTTTGCCAAGATCACCGTAAATTTGGCGCATTTCAAGCCATGCCAGGGGGTTCGAGGCGGATTCTTTGGCTCGATCCTTTAAGAGATCCCAACGTGGATCATTCGGCTCGATCGGCTGGCCGTTCTCACGCGTGCCGAGGCAGTACCGCGACCAAAGCGCTGATGCCAGTGCAAGGCCATTAACGGAGCTTTCCTTGCAAAGCCCCTCACGGATCGATGGCAATAGAAAGCCGGGCTGGCGGCTAGAACCATCATAGGCGAAACGACGGGTAGTATCAGCCATCTCCGCATTCGAAAATCTTTTTTCGACCATGTCGAGATAGGCCATCGTCGTGTATCCCGGAACATCCTCCACATGCGGCAACACGTCCTCTTCCTCACACTTCCGGAAATAGGGCCGGATGCGCTCATCCGCTATGGCCTCGGCGACGAACGATAGACCAAGCAACTCAGAGACAGGTCCAAGGATCTGGCCACCGCCGTTCAGAATGCGGATCTTCGCTTTCTCGAAGCGATGCACATTGTCCGTGAACGTTGCACCGACTTTCTCCCACTCCGGACGACCCGCACAGAAATCGTCCTCAATAACCCACATACGAAAGGGCTCGTGGGTGACCGGAACTGCATCGTTAATGCCAAATGCGCGAGCCAGCGCCATCTCCTTGGCGCCGGTAGTGGGAACGATGCAATCCACCATCGAATTGGGAAAGGTGCAGCTTTCCTCGATCCAGTCGGTCAGCGCCGGATCGGAGAGGCGTGTCAGGGATAAAACGGCACGTTTCAGTGTATCGCCATTGCCCTGGATGTTATCACAACTTTGTCCGGTGAACGGTCCATGACCGGCGTCGCGGCGGCGTTTGAGCGCGGCGATCATCGCTCCAAAAACTGTGCGTGGCGTTTCGAAATGTATCGCGTCGTGCTGAATGTCCGGATGCCCGAAGTCGAACGCGCCCGTAGCCGGATCTGTGAAGTAACCGCCCTCCGTGACGGTCAGTGAAACGATCCTTGTCCTAGGGTCCGACATCGCTTCGATCAGCGGGGCATTTCCTTCTTGGACCGGCGCGTAACCTATGATGGAACCGATGATCTCAGCGCGTTTGCCTTCCGGACTCAGCTGGATCAAAGTCGTCATCCAATCCTGTGCTTCGAGCTTTTTCCGCATTTCCGCGTCGTGCTGGCGAACGCCGGCGCCGATGATACCCCAATCGGTACACATCCCCTTTCGGAACAACTGCTCTAAATACCAGGCTTGGTGCGCCCGGTGAAAGTTTCCGCAACCAATGTGGACAATACCGGGCGTGATCGATGCCCGGTCGTATGTAGGACGCGCGACAGCGGGGTCTACATCGATCAGTCTCGAGGTGGATAGTCTGATCATGGTCAGGCTCCGATGAGCTACCGGCTTGGGGGCAGCTGTTGGGGAAGGACGATTTGCATTTTTACGTCCGAGGACAGCGCGCTTGCCGCAAGCTTGAAGGTGTCGACGCTCTTGTCGAACGCGAAGGTCCGGGTGATTAGCGGCTTTACGTCGATGGCGCCGGAAACCAACATCGCCACACAGCGCGGGAACACGTGGGCATTCAGACAAATGTTGTCGACCCCAGCTTCGCGCACATTACTGCTCCGCTATCGTGCCTGATGGGATTGGATTGTCCCTCGATCATCACGGCACAATCGTCTGCTGCGGGCGGATCGAAAACCCTCTCCGGCCGCCCTGGGGCCACGGTCGATAGCCGGCAAATCGCGGAACTCGAGTTCGTCTTCACGCGCTACAGCAAGGGCTTTCATTGGTCAGACAATCCGTTAGCCTTAATCTCGGTCGAAATGGTGAAGACCACGTTCGTACCGATGTGGCGCAATGAGACAACTTCGCTCGCTATCGAGCTCCCACCTGCTGGAGAAATGCTTCGAACTCGGCCTCCGCGATCGCCACGCTGTGCTCGGGCCCTGGATAGGCTCCGCAACGTATGTCGGCGCGGAATTCCCGGAATGCCGCGACGCGTTCAGCATTTAGCCGGTCGAACTCGGCCTTGAAATTCCGATACGACTTGGCATGGCGCGGCAACCGCGTGCGGCCATAGCCGAGTACATCCTCAGCGAAAAGATATTGGACATCCCCGCCAGAACCTGAACCCAAGCTGAAGTAGATCATCGACGTGTTCTTGGAGAAGAATTCCGTTATTCGGTCGGGAACTACTTCAAGTTCGACAGCAAAACAGCCAACGTCTTCAAGTCTCTTAAGCTGTTTCCACATCTTCAGTGCCTCGTGGGCACTCCTGCCCACTGCGCGCCAGCCGGTCCACGTGATGTAGGACGGAACGAGGCCGACATGTGCGACAATCGGGATATGATTTGCGCACATCGTTTTTTGGATCTCGAAGGACGCGGCACAGTAGAAGCAGTCTCCGCCAATAGCTGTGTATCGGTACGCCGCCTCCAGGAAGTGCTCTGCAGTAATCAGCAGCTTTCCATCGACACTACCCTTCGTTGCCGGCGTCAAGCCAACCTGCACGAAGCAGGTACCGGCTGCCTCACGCATTTGGGGCGTAAAGTCCTTTGCCTCGATAGACAGGATATCGATTCCCGCAGCGGCCGCCGCGGCGGCTTCGTCCGGGCTGGTGACGTAGAGCATCGAGAGCTTTTCCCCCCGCTGCTTCTTGGCCCGAATGTCTTCAACATGAGGTCTGTTATGGTACATACGCGTGGTGTCTCCGGGAGATGCGAACGTGCCTGGATGGGATCTCGTTCACTCCACTGGTTTGAGGAAAGTCAGGACCGACCCGCTGCCTTCCACGAGCGGGCCGAGCTTTCTGTTCACCTCCGCGTTCTCGGGCGCCGACAAATGCGCCTCAAAGGCCACCTGGTCTTCGTAAACCTCGTAAACGACAAACCTCTCGGGGCGGCCCTCTACCTGGTGGCAGATAAATGCACGGTTGCCAGGTTCTCCCCGGACCGTACGCCCGTAGTCGCGAAGCAGAACGCGAACCTTCTCGACCGCCTCCGGACGCGCCATAATTTCTGCGATCAGGATTTTCGGTTTGGCATCGGACATGGAGGGTCTCCTCAAAGGTCGATCATCACGCGGCCGCCTTCAACCTTGAGGACGTAGGTGCGAAGGCTCTCACAGGCAGGGGGCGTCTCGACCTCGCCGGTGGTGAAGTCAAAGATCGAGGAATGCTTCGGGCACTCTACAGTGTTTTCCATCACCAACCCGTCAGCGAGATGGATCGCTTCATGCGTGCACAGCCCATCCGTGCAGTAAAATTGATTCTGGTGGTTGCGGAAAATTGCAAACGTCTTACCCCCGTGGTCGAAGCGTAAACCGCTCTCCTCCTCGAGATCGTCGGGCCCGCAGGCGTCAATCCAAGGCATCTTCAACTCCTTCGCTAAATTCTGCACAAAAGGCTTGCGGTGCACAGTTTTACTCGCCCTTCAGGCGCTCTTTCTTGGCACGGAAGCGCGTTTTCATCTGTTCGTCGGCATCTTTCGAGCCATCGTGGTAAGTGCCGAAGACCCGGTCGAAGGGAACCAGCCCGTCGCCGCCATAATTCACCTCGAAATACTTGTGGTGGAGGTAGTGCATGTAAGAATGGGTATCAAAACCTCTCTCCTCAGAGGTCTCAACCTTGTCGAAACCAATATGTCCGGGCACAGCGCCAAAACCCGCAAAGTGCAGCTGGTAAAGTGCAATGATGGGATTGGAAGGTATGACGAAGTGCCAGAAAACAGTCGCGAAGTAGAGCAAATGCTCCAAGGGATGCATGGACAGCGAGGACCACGGGCTGGGATTAATGGAGTTGTGGTGCACTGAATGAATGTATTTATAGAAGATCGGAATGTGAATTAATCGGTGTATACAATAGAAGTGGAAATCATGGATGATCGGCACCACCATTACGACTAGGGCTAGCCACACAGGGTGTTCAGCGAAGCTCAGCCACGGAATATAGGCGTTCGCAATGGTCCAAAGCATAAGCACCTGGAGCGCTGTCCAGATCGGCACCCCGATCAACATAGAGCGAAGCATGTTGTCGACGTTCTGACTCTTGAACCAGAATACATCAGAGCGGTTATCCGCCGGAAACTTGTGGTTATACTTGAAGCGGTTTTCTTGCTGGCGACGAATATAGAGCGGTAACTCCCAACCTTGATACCAAAGGAAGGTCAGAATCAGATTTACCACAAGCATTTTCAGCGGCCAACCCCAGGAGAACGTCTCAAGCACGGACGTCTCGGGGACGACCAGGTACCAATAAGTAACAGCCGACACCATGAACAGAACATTGTAGGGGAAGAAGTAGTCGGGCAGCCACTTTAAAATCTTCATGGGATTGGGAGGAAGGAGCCATATGGGCGCGGGCTGCAGCAGTTTGTTGGGCGCCCAATCGCCGCGCTTGGTGCGTGTTCCATATTTAAGATCGTCCATCAGGACCTCCTTCAACTCGCCGGGCCAAATGCAGCAAGAGCGAGCTGGTAGCCACGCTTTGTCCTCGGCCCTTTGTGATCACGCTTCGATCTCGTGCAGTTTGCGTGCTCGCTCGAAGGCATTCAGGACCAGCAAACTCCCCGCGACGGCCACTGCGCCGAGGACGAGGAAGGGCACTGCGGCGGAAAAGCCAGCCGTTGCCATTGCGTAAGCACTCACGGCGAATACGGCACAAACGGCGAAGCTGACCAAGCGGCTCTTCGTTGCGATGGACACCACCGATAGGGCGAGTGGGAGCAAGCATGCGACGGTGGGCCAAAAACTGCCTCCCATCTGGGTCGCCAGGGCCTGGAGCTGCGCCGGTGAAAGGAGACGTTCGCTCTGCGACGATGCAAGTTGAGCCCCGCCCTCACGAAGCCCCGTGACCGAATAGTGCTCGTGCAACGCGACTGCGGCTCGTAGCCAAAGACTTGCAGGTGTGAGTAGCGTAAAAAAGGCCATTGCCGCGCCAACGGCAGCCAGAAACCGGCGCACGCTTTCGGGGCTTCGCGACTGGCGCACGAGATCGAGCCCAACGGCAATCAAGATGATCATGCCCGTCACGATCATCTGCCAGAAGGTGTTGAGCTGTGCCAGGGTCAGGCCGTTGTTAATCAGCTTGAGAAGGATCACGCCCAGGAATGTGCCCCAGATTGTGCCGCGTCCGCCAAACAGCGACGTACCGCCGATGACGACGGCCGCGATTGCATCGAGCTCCCAGCCTTGGCCATAGTCCGACTTGGCGTATGGTGCGCGGCCGAGAATGAGCAACGCTCCCAGCGCCGCCGAAAGTGAACAAAAGACATATGTTAGCAGCTTGTATCGGACTGTATTGATCCCAGCCTGCCGCGCGCCAGCCTCGCTCGAACCGATCGCGAAAACGTATCGACCATAGATCGTATTGGAGACGATTACTGAAAGGATAACGAAGAAGACGATAAAAATAACCATCGACATCTGAAAGGTACGAAAATAGCCCACCCAGTTGGTATCAAGGAAGGCGCTGACCCCATTCAGCCACGCCGGCAGTTTGCCAGATTGATATGCCGCGCGGAGCGCTTCCAGCGGGTTGAGACGACCGAACCAATTGAACGCCTCCGGGAGTTGAGGTGTTGCTTTGGCTCCAGTCGATAGATGCGCCGCACCGCGCCAGATCGACAGCCCTGCCAGCGTGACGATGAAGGCCGGCATACCAAACCTTGCGATCAATATGCCGTGGATTAGGCCAATCACGCCCCCAATGCCCAGGCCTGCCAGTATCGCCTCGACTGGCGAAAAGCCCCAAAAGCTAACTAAGTAGCCGGTCAAGGCTCCACAAAGCCCCACGACCGATCCGACGGATAGGTCGATCCCCGCTGTCAGGATGACCAACGTCATGCCGCCAGCGATCACCCCGATCGCCGCCGAGTTGTTCAGGATCGTCATGACGTTGGACGGTTCGAAAACCGACATGCCGCTGGTTGTAAGCTCGACGGCAACTGAGATAATCAAGATGGCGAGTAAGGCACCCGACCAGTCAGCCTTGAAAAACTTAGCCAGTAGGCGGACCGTCGCGTCCTGTAGCGATCGCGAGCTGCTGCCGTGAGCAGATGCTCCCAAGTTGCTAGCCATCCGAGCTCTCCGGGGACGGAAGGGACATCGCGCCGAGACCGCATCTCGGCGCTTTGCTTGAGTGGCCTATTTGATGTCGATCATCGCCTTGTAGGTGTCCACCGTTGATGGGGTGATGAGGAAGAAGCCGGTGTCGATCCGCTTTTCGACCTGTTGGCCACGGGCTGCTGCAGCGGCGGCTTTGATGCCCTGATAACCCATTTGATACAGCATCTGGGCCGTGTTCGCCTGCACCCACCCCTGGTCCATGGCTGCCACAGCATCGGCGGCGCCGTCAAACCCGACCAGCTTTACCTCGCCCGCCTTGTAACCCAGGTTCTGGAGCGCGGATTTCGCGGCCATCGTACCGCCATCCCAGGCGCTGACGATCATCTTAATGTCTTTTCGCTGATTGATGATCGCCTCGACGCCTTCCTGGGCCTGGTTGGAATCCCATACTGTAGGCACTTCGAGTATCTCCGACTTTGGGCGCGCAGCTTTGAAGGCGCTCATGAAGCCGTTGTAGCGATCTTGCCCTGTCGACTGTGCCTTATCGCCGGTGACATAGATGATCGCAGCTCCATCGCTCACAAGCGTCGCGGCGATGGCGCCCTGGACCTTCGCCACGGCGACATTGTCGGTTGCGACAAATGAGGTAACGTCGGCGCCGTTAACGGCCGTATCGATGGCAACAATTGGAATCCCGGCACTTGTCGCATCCTTGACGGCCGGTGCTATACCCGACGAATCCACCGGGGCAATCCCGATAGCGTCAACATGTTGCCCGACGAGATTCTCAAATATCTCAAGCTGCTTGGTCAAGTCGCCGGCAAAGGTTGGACCTACCTCGATGAGTTTGACGCCCTCCGACTTTGCTGCGTCAGCCGCGCCCTGATTAATCATGATCCAGCCGGCATTTGTGGCCGACTTGGTGATGTAGCCAACCGTCTTTTCTTGCGCGAAAGCAGGAACGACCGTCATCGCGACGATAACTGCCGCACCGATGCCGCGAGCAATGTTCAGCATGATTTCCTCCCAGCGGGTACTTGGGACACCCAGATTAAAAGTGCTCTCAAATGAGCCCAGCCGGGCGGCTTTATCGCGCTTTGGCGATTACGCGTCAATAACTAAATCCGGTTGATTTACAAAAGGGCTCATGACAGTCTCCTCTGCCGTCAACAGGACCAGTCCGCTTGCACGGCGGGCTGGCGCATGGGAGAAAGGGAGGACCATGCTGCCGGATGCAAAAGACATCATTTTGGAAACCCGAGGGCTGACGAAGCGCTACGGCGGTGTTCATGCGCTGGAAGACGTCGATTGCGTTATTCGACACGGAGAGCACATTGCGATTGTCGGCGATAATGGCGCGGGCAAATCGACGTTCGTGCGAAATATAACTGGGGTCGAAAGACCGACCGCTGGTAAGGTCTTGCTTGATGGGCAAGAAGTACACTTCGCCAGCCCGCAGGATGCGCGCAGGTCCGGCATTGAGACTGTTTATCAGAACTTGGCCCTGGCAGATTATCTGGATGTGCCGGCCAACATCTTCCTAGGGCGCGAAGAGGTGAGATTTAGACTTGGGCCGTTCTCGTGGATGAATAAGCGAGCGATGCGGCAAAAGGCCGAGGAGTTGCTCGAGCAGACAGGCATCAAGATTCCTGACCTCAATCAGCAGGTCATGTCGATGTCGGGTGGGCAGCGGCAATGCGTTGCTCTCAGCCGCGCGGCGGGTTGGGGCTCCAAACTTATTATCATGGACGAACCGACGGCCGCCTTGGGCATTCAGGAGACGACTAGAGTTGAAAACATTATCCGTGGCCTTAAGGCACGCGGAGTAACGGTGATCCTCGTCTCACACAATCTGAGGCAGGTATTCAACCTCGTCGATAGGATCATGGTGTTTCGGCGTGGCCGTATCGCCGGCATCCTGGACGCGAAGACGGCCAGTGGCAATGAAGTCGTCGCTTTGATCACCGGCGTATCCGATCAAGGCGTCCATGAGAATGCGAGCTATATCTGAAAATGTCAGTCGACAGCACCTTTGGTGCCTTCCTAGACGATGAGACCCACCGGGGCGGCAATCAGATCGGTGTTAAATATTATAATGAACGATTGATCCTGAGTCTGATCCGCGAAGCTGGATCGCTTCCCAAGGCCGACATCGCTCGCATCACGCGTTTGTCCGCACAAACCGTCACAACCATTGTTAACCGACTCCTCAAAGTGGGTCTTCTTCGCAAAAAAGAAGTGATCCGCGGCCGTATCGGTCAGCCCTCCACTCCAATCGAGATTGCGCCGGATGGAGCTATCTCTATAGGCGTCAAAATTGGCCGTCGTTCGCTCGATCTACTGGCGCTATCGTTTGATCGCCGCGTCGTGGTCAAAAAGTCTTTTGGCTACGACGCCCTCAGTGGAGACCTTGTCTCAGACTTAATGGGCACAGCGTTTGATAGCCTTATGGGCGCTCTGAGCAACGTCCAACGATCCAGGCTCATTGGCGTGGGCATAGCCGCGCCAACTGCAATCGAGGCTGGCGAGGCCGTTATCGGGGATCCAGGTGGCACTTCCCCGCGCTGGCGAGAGGCCGACCTGATAGCCAGAGTCGAGGAGACCTCTGGATTGAAAGCGGTGGTGCTCAATGACGCTACCGCTGCTTGCCTCGCCGAAATCGATGCTCGTAGAGACAGTCGAAATCGCTCGATGGTTTACTTTTATGTCAGCACGTTGATTGGTGGCGGTATCGTGCTGCAAGGCAATATTATTGCCGGGCGCACAGGTAACGCGGGCGCGGTAGGTGCAATTCCGCTCGCCCTTGCCACGAAGTCACGTAAATCGAAGCCCGCCCAATTGATTGAAGCCACTTCGCTCAATCGCCTCGAAGACCTTGCGGTTGGGCGCAAGCTACCGGTGAGCATGTTCAGAGAAGACGGAGGCTCAGTTGCCGAACTGGATGCGCGGGTGCTGGATTGTTTCGACGAGTGGTGCGACCTCGCCGCCGACGCCCTCGCGTTCGCGGCAATTTCGGGTACGAGCTTCATAGAAGCCGACAGCGTCGTGATTGATGGTGTGCTCCTTCGGCCGCTCCTGGATCGGCTAATCGCACGAGTTCAACAACGGGTTGCCAGCTACAATTTGGAAGGAATCAGCATTCCGGAATTCCGCATAGGCTCGATCGGTTTTGATGCCCGTGCAATTGGCGCTGCTCTAATCCCATTGAATGAGCAATTTGCTCCCGACAACAAGGTCGTACTGAAGAGCTAAGGTAAAAGCGATGGCAGGAATAATCATCGTGGGCGCCGGCGAGGCCGGGGTTCGCGCGGCATTCGCGTAGCGTGAGCTCGGTTTTCAGGGTCAAGTGACTTTGCTTGCTGCAGAGGAAACTCTCCAATACGAGCGTCCGACCCTTTCCAATGCCCTGCCGTCCAATCTCAAGCCCATCCGCGCCGAGGACGCTTATGCCGCAGCAGATATCGAGTTGCGACAGGGCACTACACTCAACTGCGTGGTTCCCGCACGTCGAAAAGCCGCCTCGCAGATGGTGGAATTTTCCAGTACGACCAGTTGCTCGCGGCAACGGGAGCCCGCACACGCCTGTTCCCTGGTCTTGAAAGCTGCTTGAGGCTTCGAACCGACGCATCGGCCGCGGGCGTGGTATTGAGTAGCTTGGCGTCGTTCTTTTGCACTTTGCCGGCAAATTATAGCGGCCGAGATAGCGACGCGTGCTCGAATCCCGGAAAACTTGCGATCGCGATGGACCAAATTGCCGGGTCAGTACCAAAATGGCAGGAGCTCAATATCTTTGATTTTCGCTGGTCGGCACATTTTGCTAGTTCTTGCTCCCGATTTGCAAGCCAGCCAGGGATTTTTCGTATGAACCTCGTCTCCCAATCCTATTTTGGGGGCAGGTAATTGTTGAACAATGCAACCACGCTGTGAGGCGAGTTGTCACCGAAGAAGAGCTTGAGGTTCCGGTCGGCTTCCGCAGCAGCTGACGCGCTACGGGGAAAGAGGTCCTTTTCATACGCGATAAGCGCGGCTTCAACGTCGCCGGCATTGGCGGCGATAAATTTCCCAAGTTCAGCCCCGTCGTACATCGCCAGGTTGGCCCCTTCGCCAGCGAACGGCGACATAAGATGCGCTGCATCGCCGAGCAGTGTCACTCCGGGTAAGTGGCCCCATGTGTGCTCCACCGGGAGTGCATGGATTGGGCGGGGCACAGGTGCAGTCTCGCTTTCTGTGATGAGTGCTGTCAGCTCTGGAGCCCAACCATCGAATTCTTTTGCCAGACAGGCCAAGGCAGTCACCGGATCGGAGAAATCGAAGCGGCCAATCCAGTCCTCCGGTTTGTTCAACGCCACATACGCATGCAAAGCACCATTGGCCTCGCGGTGTCCGAGGATGCCCTTACCCGGCGCGATCGCCATTAGTGTGCAGCCGCCGAACGCTTCAACGCTCGCCTTGTAACGGTTATCGCTGTCAAACAGGTATGTCTCAATGAATGATGTACCGACGTAAGCCGGTTTGGCTACCGAAAGAAGTGGCCGAACCTTCGACCAGGCGCCGTCGGCACCTACGAGGAGGTCTGTCGTTACTGTCGTACCGTCGTCAAAGGTCAGCAAGTGCCGTCCGCCGTCGAGCGCAGACACCGATTTGAGCTTGTGACCCCATCGGATCGCATCGGCCGGTAGTGAACCAAGGAGAATACGGCGAAGGTCGCCCCGGTGCACCTCAGGTCGGCCGCCCTTACCTTTATCGGGCTCATCGAGCAGGACGTTACCGTCTTTGTCGAGTACGCGCTGGGCTTCGCCGCCAGCGTGGATGATCTGAACAAATTTCTCGAAAAGTCCCGCCGCTTTGAGTGCGAGCTGCCCATTGTATTCATGGATATCGAGCAGGCCCCCTTGCGGGCGTGCATTCGGTGATGCTTCCGCCTCGTAGATCGTCGCAACAATACCGTGAACGTGGAGAACCCGGGCAAGGGTCAGCCCGCCGAGCCCGGCACCAATAATTGCAATTTGAATAGGCATGCCTTCCTTCTTGGATTAGGTCGCCACCAAAAGCTCTGGAAGCAACAATGGAACACCATTCCACTTTTCTGGAACACCATTCCATTCGTGTCAACAAAAAAATTGGAACACCGTTCCATAGATGCTATACAGAGGTATGGTCAAAAAAGCCCGCAGCAGCCAACGACGTGAAGAATCGCTTTCTCGTGATCGCATAATTGAAGCGTCGATCGAGATCTTGGACAGCAGTGGAGAGGACGGTCTGACATTTCGCGCCTTGGCCGAACGTCTCACCACGGGTGCAGGTGCTATTTATTGGCACGTCGCCAACAAAAATGACCTGCTGACAACCGCTTGCGACGCCATCGTCGCCAGCACGATGAATGCACCCTTGGTTGAGGCAACGGCGGAAGCGAAAATCCGTGCCCTCGCGCTAGGCATGTTCGACGCCATCGACGCTCATCCATGGGTCGGTTCGGCACTCACACAAGCACCGGGGCAGTTGCCGATTATACGCATTGTAGAAGGCATAGCTGCGCAGGTTCGCGCACTCGGTGTCCCGGACGACGAGCAGTGGGCGGTAGTTTCCGCGTTGCTTAGCTACATAATTGGAGTCGGTGCAAAGAACGCAGCGAACGGTCAACTCGCCCGAACGCGTGGCCTGGACCGATCCGACTTTCTAGAGGCTGTATCGACTGCGTGGTCTGGACTCGATCCGCATGAGTATCCGTTCACAAGCAGTCTGGCCGGAAAGGTACGCGCCCACGATGACCGAGTTGATTTTCTCGCGGGGATCGATCTCATGCTTAGCGGAATAGCGTCATTGAGGCTTCGTTGATGACTGCAAATAAATGGACATTTTTCCTACGTCAAAATGAACTTTCGCGCAGTGTCAGAGGCCGTGCCATTGAGGCGGCCTTTATCAGCAAACCAGAAGCACGGATTTGAGTAAAATTGAGGATACTTGTAGCCATTCATTTTGCGCCAAGACGTGGCCCGAAACTTCCAGAGCTTGCCTGCGAGGGCTGAGGTTGCGCCACAATAGATTTTTCGTGCCATAGTTGGTCTCGCCAGTTTTTTTGATGATTACAGTCTCGCACAGCTTTAGTGGGTTGGTCTTGAAAGTGTAGCGAAGCACGCCGAGCCCCTCACCGCCTGTTGTGATTAAGGCTTTTGGTTGCTACGGTGTCCGACCGACGTCATATATTTTAGGACCAAGCGTCGGGTCGGCCCCAGTCGACACGAGAGGCTAGTCCTCGGCATCAAACTTCTCTAGCGCCATGTCACACTTTTCAACGAAGAAGAACGCTGCCGTGTGGCCGACGCTGTAGATGGCGCGATAAATGGACATCCATTGGCCGCGAACCTTGATGGAGGTCTTGCTGCTCCGCGCTGCCCTTCGGGTCGTCCACTTGCCACTTGCCACTTGTCACTTGCCACTTGCCGGTAACCGCGCGCTTGCGCCGGTTGAAGCGCTCCAGCGCAGGCGAGAACTGCACGACCCAACAATGCACCGTGGACTGGTCAACGCTCAAGCCACGCTCGATCATCATTTCTTCCAGATCGGGCGGGCTGAGATTGTAAGCCAGGTACCATCGCACGCTCAGCGGGATCGCGGATTGATCAAAATCGCGGCCTTTGAACATGGAGCACTCTGCGTAAATGGAAGAGAACCGATGCCAAAGCCACGTTGCCGTTCAGTTTGCGACAGAACCCGAAAAGGTGGGTTCTTCGTCGCGCTTACGATCAACGCACGCACCACGAAAAGTGAGGAAGACACCAATTAACTGCGGTGCGACAGGAGGGGCAAGATGGGCGGCGAGAAATGGGGCCGAGCCCATTATTTCGCGCTCTGCGCGACGCCTTCAACTGCGCTACCGGATGAATCGCTTGTCGAACCAGAAAGCCTCGATCGTTCCTTCGGTCAAATGAGTTGTCGCCTGCCTATGGCCCGGATTGATGAGGAAGTTCGTCGAGTGTGCCAGAATGGCGGAAGGCACGGGGGTGAGCAGTGCCGACGCGCGGCTCAACCACGCATCACCCACGGCCCGGCTGGTGGGCTCGCTGGCTTGCCAGCCTGCGGGTAAGGTCATGACCGGGTCGATGTCGGCGCCATCAGCGACATCGATCGGGATCAACTTTAACGTCGTGGGAATGTTGGTCACGCTCAAGCGCAGATGCGCCATTACCTCAACCATCGCCAGTGCCGGGTGCTCGGCTCCGTAGATCACCCGATGACCGCGCGTGTTCCAACGGCCATCCACGTGCATTCCGCCTTCACCGGTCAGGCCGGGCCAGGCCGAGATCCGCCAAAGTCGCATCAGAACACGCCATAGGCGGTGCGCTGCAGAAGAGCTTCGACGATGCGTGCGCCTGACTCCATCTCCGCCAATTTCATCGGCGTGGTTGGATTGTCGTCCTGCAAATAATCCGCCGGTGTGTTGAGCCATGCCAAGGCCGCCTGCTCGTCACCGAACAACTGCGTGGCCTCTGAGTACACCCGAGCCAAGCGGACCAGACGCTCGCTCTCGACTGGCGTTAATAGATCCTCGAAAGTTGTCTCAGCCGACTCGGTCACCTCCCCGCTGGCGGCGTCATGCACGTGCACGATCACGTGCCCTTGCTTGTCCTTCCCGACAAACTTCGCAGCGTTCTTGAGGCGGCGGCGCATCGTGCTAGGCGCGCCAATGGCGTCGACGCTCAGGTTCAGACGCTTGGCGACGGCAACAAAGTGGCTGGCTGGGATACCCGTCCTAGAAACGCGCAAGGCGTCAGCCTCCGACGATAAAGGCACACCCAGCAAACGGCCCATCAGGGTGTAGATGGTTTCGATGGCAGGGCTTTCAGCGCGACGGGTCGTTCTCATGGAGGTCTCCATTTGAGCGTCACCATACGCCATTTGGTGCAAGTTGTCGTTAAAATCCAGAGTGGATCAACAAAAGAGCGCGGCTGCCGCTGCTGCGGGGCACTCCGACGCAAAGTGAAGACGAACTCGGCCGAACTTCTTTGACCAGTGCCGGTCGGCCTCGTGACTGACCACGATGCCACGAACGGCAAGCAAATCCTCGACCATGCGCAAGCTCAACGGAAACCTCATATAGAGCCAGACCGCATGCGCGATAAGCTCGGCCGGAAACGGTGCCGCGATACCCGGAATTTGGAATTTTGCTCGTGGCACCAAACCTGACGGCAAACCGCCACATTCGTCAGCGTGAGAGTGCAGAAGACACAGCCGCTAAGCAGGACGGAAGCCGGCTTTTCCCAGCGCGTCACGCACCTTGGCCAATTGCAGTGCCTGCAGAAAGGCCTGGACCGCCGGCCGATCCTTGCGGGCCGAAACCAGCGCGAAGTCATAATGCTCTTCGGCGAGCGGAATGAAACCCAACCCCGCCGCATGCGCCACGGGGGCAATGGTGACGCCCCAGTCAGCACGCTTTTGCGCCACTGCCGCGGCCACTGCATTGTGTGAGCGTGGCTGGTTCCAGTAACCGTCGGGTCTTGCCCCACCGAGCAGCCGGTCAATGAGTATGCGCGTGCCGGCGCCCTGGTTGCGGTTGACGATTAGGCAGTCGGGATCGGAGAGGGCCGCCGCAACGGCATCTTCCACAGAACGACTTTCGAACCGGGCATCGCCTGAGCGATAGACGACGCCCTGCATGCGCCGCCAACCGGGCACCAGCTCCAGTCCCGCACCGAGATAGGAGACGTTATACACCCCACTCTTCTCGTCGAGCAGATGGATCGGCGCCAGATCGCATTCGCCGCGCCGCGCCGCCGTCAGTCCCCCCAGGCTGCCGACGGCAAGCGTGCGCGCCATAAGGCCGGCACGAACGAGCGCCTCCAGCACAAGATCGAGCCCAGGGCAATGGCTTCCGATGATGACGAGGTCGGGCAGGTGCAGATGTGGCGAAAACAACGTCACCTCCGCCTCCATTCCAGCCGACAGGTGGTCGGCCAATGCGTCGATACGCAGAAAGCCGTCGGCCTGGGTAAAAGAGGTGATGGCGCCTGAGCCCTTGCCGGTCGGATAGGCGACCAGCCCGTCCTCACCCTCAACCAGCGACACCATGACGAATTCTGCGCGGCCGAGTTCAGAGGCGATGCGCAACGGCACCCGCGCCGTAACATGGGTGTCGGCGCGCGGCGGCAGGCCTGCCATGCGGCGCAACACCGGCACGATCATGTCATGGAAAGTGAACATCGCTGAGGTTGGAAAGCCTGGCAGTATGGCGACAGGCTTGCCGTCGCATACTGCCAGACAAAGCGGCTTGCCGGGTTTGAGCGCGACGCCGTGCGCGATGATGCCCGGTTTGCCGAGGCGGGCGATGATGCGATGGCTTACATCGCCCGCACCCTTGGATGTCCCGCCCGAGAGGATCAGCATGTCGCAGTCCACCAATGCCTCGCGCATGGCCTTCTCAAGCCTGACTTCATCGTCGGTAATGGCGCCGCGAAAGTCAGCCTCGCCGCCATTTTCCGCAACGGCCGCGCTGACAATGGCGCCATTGGTGTCATAGACGCCGGCTGGCGGCAGCGGCTCGCCAGGCTGGACAAGTTCGTCGCCCGTCGAAAGGACAGCCACGCGCGGCTTGCGCGCCACTGCGACGCTGGCGATACCGCAGGCGGCGAGCATGCCAATTTCGCGGGAGCTGATCAGGGTGCCGGCGCGCAACAGCATTTCGCCGCGAGCCATATCGGAACCGGCATAGGAAACGGAGTGGCCGGGCGATGCGCTGCGTCGCACCTCGACCGCGTTATCACCGACAGGCTGAGTGTGCTCGATCATGACGACTGCATCGGCCCCGCGCGGCATTGGCCCACCGGTAGCAATCACGGTCGCGAGGCCGGCCTCGACCATTTTGACGGGAGCGGTGCCACAATGAATGGTTTCGCCAGTGAGTTCGAGTCGGACCGGCCCAACTTCTGAAGCTGCGGCGATATCGGCGGAACGCACGGCAAAGCCGTCGACGTTCGAGCGGTCAAAGAGCGGGACGTCGATCGGCGCGACAATATCGTCCGACAGCGCCAGACCGAGCGCGTCTGCCAAAAGCCGCTTCTCGCTCGGCACTGGACGCGGAAACAAGGCTGCCTGGAAGCGGGCAAGCGCCTCCTCGCGCGACAATATGGCCAGGAACTGATCTTGGCTTATGCCTTGCCGGCTATGGGGTGGAGCGTCAGGGACACAGGAGGAAGAACTCTTCATGGCGCCCTTATATCATATCGCCCACAGAGGGAAGGCTTCAACGGCCACCCCTGCAGCATAGCCCTCACTGTCGCCACCGACGGCAAGCCACGCATCGGCCATACGAATATGGTCGAGCGAGAGGTCGCCCACTGCAAGTGCCTGCCAGGTGTCCGCTTGGCGGCATACGAGCGCCACTTCAGCGATACCAACGGCCGATGCGATCTTGCGGGAAAGACGCAAAGTCACGCCTTGCCGAGGCAAGCGGGCGGATAAGCGATCGATGAGGGGCTGGACCAAAAGAAGATAGGCGGCAAGCGCGTGAGCCGGTAGGCCCGGCAGTGCCACGACGGGCGCTGCACCGCATCTTGCCGCCGCCGTCGTCTCACCGGGCTGGAGCGCGATGCCATGCGCAATCAACGTACCGGCATTTGCAAGAGCCTGCGCCACGCAATCCGTGCGCCCGCCTCCAGTCCCGCCCACCAGGACGACGAGGTCGCCACTGGCATGGGCAAGTACAGCCGTGATCGCCTGGACATCACGGGTAGCCGTCTCGATCTTGACGCGTGCGCCTGCCTCGCGTGCCAGAGTGGCGATAAACTCAGCCGTCAATCTTGCTCCATCCGAAGGGGCGAGATTAATGAGGCTAAGGACTGGCGAGCGGACCATGACCACTCCGCAACCAGTTCCGCGCAAGACCAGAAGATCGGCGGCGCAAAGCCTGCGGCCAGCAAGGACCAGGGGCCGCCTAGCGGCGATATCCTCGCCAGCACGGCGCGCACCTTGGCCAGGGCTGGCTTCGGCAAGGGCTTGCATCAATGGTCCATCCTGCTCAACCAGATCGGATCTCAGAACGCAATCACAGCCTTCAGGAAGGGTTTCCCCGGTTTCGACCCAGCGCGGCAGCTGGCTCAGCGGCACAGGTGAATAAGGCGAGGCACCTGCAAGATCGAGTGAACACAGTGCCCAACCATCGAGCACAGCCATATTTTGGGCGGGAAGAGATGAACCCAATGCCGGCATTTCGGCGGCAACGTATCCACTAGCCTTGTCTAGCGGCATCGGTATGGGCTCGACCAGGGCCTGGCCATCGCACAGGTTGGCAAGCGCCGCGTCAAGGCTAGTCAGCGTACCCCGCATAGGCTGTGTTTTGTCCATGCTCAATGATGAGCCAGCCGGCAGTATGGTTGCAATAGCCAAACCAAACCGGACGGCACCCCTATGGCGAGCCTCCCGTTTCAATCTGCATTATCGGGAATGCTTGCGGCATTATCCTCGGCGATCAGCAATGCCGTACAAATGAGAGGGCGTGCCTGCTAAATTCCCCGTGTCATGGGATGCTCACCAAATGTCGGTTGAGACGCCAATCGAATAGGCCAAGCTGCCCACATGATGCGTAAACAACAGGCGAGGTTGATGGTGTCCCCAGCGCCTGGTGTAGCTGGATGGAGCAATGCCGTGCGCTGGCACCCAACAACAGTGAGCGACGACAAGAGCTGTTCGTAGAGACACGCTAAGCCAGTGGACTAACTCTAACGCACCATCCGGACCATAAGATCGCAAACTTCGAGTGAAGACCTGTTGGTTGTCAGGCCCAATTTGTCGATCCGGGCGTGCCTCAGTCTACACCTTCGCCTGCTACCACCAACTTGGTTACAAGATCGCGAAAGCCGACCTCAGTACCGTCTTGTCGGATAGGCCGGAGACGCTTGAGCGACTGCCCGGTTTGGCTGTCGACGAAGGTTGTCATCGGTTCCCCAGATACGAATAAATTGTCTTCACCCCATTGTCGCAACGCAATCAAGATTAGCCTCAGTTGTATGCCTTTGTGCGTCAAATGATATTCTAGGTGTGATCCCCCCGCGGCGGCCGGGCGCAACTCCAATATGCCGTCGGCGAGCATTTTACGAAGTCGGCTGCTAAGAATGTTCTTTGCCAAGCCGAGCCCCTGCTGGAACTCGCTAAACCGACTGGCTCCTTTGAAGGCTTCGCGGACAATGAGCAGCGTCCACCAGTCGCCGATCACGTCGAGTGACCGAGCGACCGGGCAGGTGGCCGTATTTAGACTCTTGCGTCTCATTCGATCCCCTCCCCTCGATCAACAATTGGTGATTTAGGTTGCATAATGAAACCATTCTGATACTCAGTCAATAGGTTGCATTATTAAACCACAATCCGAGCAAGTGAATCGATGTGGATCGTTAAAGTCGCACTAAGCAGACCCTACACGTTCATCGTGCTAGCTCTCCTGCTTCTCATACTGGGGCCGATCTCCATCCTGAACACGGCGAAGGACATTTTCCCGAACATTGGTATTCCGGTTGTTAGCGTCATCTGGACGTATAGTGGACTGCCACCGGACGAGATGAGCGGCCGGATTACCGGCAGTTTTGAGCGCGCCTCGCTCGCGACGGTCAGCAACATCGACCACATTGAGTCACAAACCCTGGCTGGTGTCTCGGTGGTCAAGTACTTCTTTCAGCCTGGTGCAAACGTCGATCTATCTGTGAGCCAGATCACGGCCGTCTCGCAGGCCTGGCTCAAGCAATTGCCACCCGGCAGCACGCCGCCCTTGATTCTCGTCTACAACGCCTCGAGCGTTCCGATAATCCAGCTGGCGCTCTCCAGCGGATCCATTCCGGAGCAAGGCCTGTACGATCTCGCCAACAACTTCGTCCGCACCCAGCTCGCCGGCGTCTCGGGCGCCTCAATACCTTTTCCCTACGGTGGTAAACAAAGGCAAGTTCAGATCGACCTCGATCAACGTCTTTTACAGGAGCGTAACGTCTCCGCGGACGACGTGCTGAGCGCGGTGAGCGCGCAGAACCTGATCATCCCCGCCGGCACTGAGAAGGTTGGCGAATTTGAATATAATGTGAAGTTGAACGGAAGCCCGGTCGCCGTCGAGGACTTCAATAATCTACCAATCAAAGTCGTGAACGGTACAGTGGTCTATGTCCACGACGTCGCGCATGTGCGCGACGGCTCTGCGCCTCAGACAAACATTGTTCGTGTCGACGGTCAGCATGCCTCGTTGATGACAATTCAGAAGACAGGCGATGCTTCCACATTGGACATCATAAACCAGATTAAGGACCGGCTGCCGCAGGTGCGCTCTGCCTCGCCTCCCGCCCTCGACCTCCAGGCTATCGGCGATCAATCGGTCTTTGTATCGGCGGCGATCAGCAGCGTAATACGGGAAGGCATTATCGCGGCGGCACTCACGGGTCTGATGATTCTGCTATTCCTGGGCAGCTGGCGTTCGACCCTTATCATTACGATCTCGATTCCGCTTTCTGTGCTGTGTTCGATCATCGCACTGTCCTTGCTCGGCCAGACCATCAACATTATGACCTTGGGCGGACTGGCACTTGCCGTTGGTGTTCTGGTGGACGACGCGACTGTCGCCATCGAAAGTATCAACACCCACCTAGAGAAGGGCGCGCCGGTCGAGACCGCTATTTTGAATGGCGCTCAGGAGATTGCGGTTCCTGCACTGGTGGCGACGCTGTGCATCTGTATCGTCTTCGTGCCAATGTTCTTCCTGAGCGGCGTTGCCAAGTTCCTTTTCGTTCCGCTCGCCGAGGCCATCTGCTTTGCAATGCTCGCCTCCTATATCCTGTCGCGCACGCTCATTCCGACCCTCGCCAAATATTGGCTACGCCCACTCCAAGACCATCCAGGCCCGGCGCAGTCCCGCAATCCGTTGGTTCGCCTGCAGCACGCATTTCACAACGGCTTCGAGGCTCTGCGGCACCGTTACCGGAGGGCATTGGCAGGCGCCATCGAGCGGCGGGCTGTGTTCTTGCCCACTTTCCTTGCCTGCATGCTGGCCTCATTGGTTTTAACCCCCTGGCTTGGTAGCGATTTCTTCCCATCGGTGGATGCCGGCCAGATCAAGCTGCACATTCGCGGCCATGCAGGCCTTCGGGTGGAAGAGACAGCGCGTTTGTGCGATGAGGTCGAAACGGCCTTGCGAAAAGCCATACCCGGCGAGATCGGAAGTGTCGTAGACAATATCGGCCTGCCGGTGAGCGGCATTAATTTGTCTTATAGCAACTCTGCGCCTACAAGCGCCGCTGATGCCGACATCCTTGTCTCACTAAAAGAGGATCACGCGCCGACAGCCGACTATATCAGACGACTGCGCGCGGAACTGCCGGCCCAATTTCCTGGCGTAAAGTTCGCCTTCCTTCCTGCGGACATTGTCACTCAGATTCTCAATTTTGGCTCGCCGGCTCCGATCGATGTCCAACTTCGCGGTTTTGAGGTCGCCGGCAACAACGCCCTCGCGCAAAAACTGCTTGGCAATCTGCGCCACGTCCCCGGCATCGCCGATGCGCACATCCAGCAGGATCTGGACTACCCAGAATTCGACGTCAATGTCGACCGAAGCCGTGCGCAGGAATTGGGCATCTCCCAGCGTGAGGTCGCCAATGACCTGCTAATATCACTGTCGGGTAGCTTCCAGACCAACCCGACCTTTTGGCTCGATACCAAGAATGGCGTTTCCTACCCGCTGGTGGCTCAGACTCCACAACCCCAGCTCGATTCATTGGATGCACTTCGCAACGTTCCCGTCTCCGGTATACCTGTGGCGCAGGCCCAGGCGGGAACGCAGGTCCTTGGAGCAATCACCTCCATCAAGCGCGGCGTTGGGCCGGCCGTTGTCTCGCATTACAATGTTGCGCCGACTATTGATATCTACGCGACTGCTCAGGACCGAGACCTCGGCGCCGTGGCAAGCGACGTGCAAAAGCTCGTCGACGAGGCGCATAAGGATCTTCCTCGCGGGTCTTCAATCATAATCCGCGGCCAGGTGCAGACGATGAATGCGTCCTATACCGGCCTTTATGGCGGCCTCGCATTTGCGGTTCTGCTTGTCTACCTGCTCATCGTCGTCAATTTTCAATCCTGGACGGATGCCTTCATCATCATCACGGCATTGCCTGCAGCTCTGGCCGGCATTGTCTGGATGTTGTTTCTGACCAAGACAACGCTGAGCGTCCCAGCCTTGACCGGCGCCATCATGTGCGTGGGGGTGGCGACAGCCAACAGCATCCTGGTCGTAAGCTTTGCGCGCGACCGTATGCAGGAACTGGGCGGGGATGCCCGCTCGGCCGCATTAGAGGCAGGCTTCACTCGGTTTCGGCCGGTGCTGATGACGGCGCTCGCTATGATTATCGGCATGATACCCATGGCATTGGGCCTTGGCGAAGGGGGCGAACAGAATGCTCCCCTCGGACGCGCGGTGATCGGTGGTCTATGCCTGGCGACGATCGCAACCTTAATGTTCGTTCCGACGGTGTTTGCTTTCATCCACGGAATTCAAGCCGCCCCCAAACACCCTGAATTTCATCGCTCTCAACCCGAATTCGCTTCTGTTGCGGAGATAAACCCTTGACCCAGAACTCCACTGTCCTTCACCGCGCGCGCGTCGGCGCGATTATACTTGGTATTGTTGTGGCCGCGGGAGGCCTTGCGGTATGGGGAATTCAATCGCGCGTTGCCGCAGAAGCCGTGCTGGCTCGCACATCGGATGATGCCGCCGTGCCAATCGTCGTTGCTCGCCCAGCACAGGCAGGCCCGGCCGATGAGGAGGTTGTCCTACCAGGCAACGTTCAAGCGGAATACGACACGCCGATCTACGCGCGCACGAGCGGTTATGTAAAACAGTGGTACACCGACATCGGCGCACATGTGAAAGCGGGCGATCTGCTGGCAGACATCGATTCTCCTGAGGTCGACCAGCAACTGAAACAGGCTGAAGCTGACCTTCTCACGGCCCAAGCCAATGATCGCTTCTCCCAAGCCACAGCTCGGCGCGTGCGAGCCCTGCTGCCGACACAGTTCGTTTCGGCGGAACGAGACGATCAGGCGCAAAGCGATGCCGCGGCAAAAGAGGCATCAGTCGCCTCGAACAATGCCAACGTCGAACGGCTAAGGAAGCTTGTAGGCTTCGAACGTGTCGTCGCTCCCTATGATGGCATCGTGACCGCTCGCGAGACGGATGTCGGCAATCTCATTAATGCCGGCAGTGGTACCGGGCCTGAACTGTTTCGCGTTGCCGATATCCGCAAACTCAAAATTTATGTGCAGGTGCCACAAAGCTATGCACCTCGAGTGAGGCGTGGCGTTGCAGTAACTTTACAGTTTCCGGAATATCCTGGCCGTAGCTTTGCCGCCACACTGGTGCGTACCGCTAATGCGATTAATCCCAACTCTCGTACTTTGCTTGTGGAGCTTGAGACGGACAACGCTAACGGTCAATTGCTGCCCGGTGGCTATACAGAAGTGCATTTCAAGCTACCGGCCGGCGATCGCGGCGTACAAATCCCGGCGAATGCACTTTTATTCCGGGCCGAGGGCGTCCGAGTGGCGACGATCAACAACAATGGATTGGTTGCGCTGCACGAGGTCACACTTGGGCGCGATTTTGGTAGCACGATCGAAGTGCTGGCCGGTGTCTCGGCCGGTGATATGGTGATCCTGAACCCACCCGCCTCAGCTACGGATGGGGTCACAGTACACGTGCGTCAAGCAGACAAGATTGCCTCATCGCAAGCACGACCTTAGTGGCAAAGGGGCCTATTTGTGTAGCGGTCCTCAAGGCGTGGTCATGTTTTCCATTCTCGCGTGTCGGTTTTGCTATGGGCCCTTTGGATCCTCGGAGGTTTCCGAAGGCTGCGGCGCAGCCTGGGCGTGACCGGCAAGCGCCTCACGCAATTTCTGCTCCTGCATACGGTCAAAGGAAGTCCGCATCACCGTGCCACCAACGCCTTGCAGATCGGTCAAGACTTTGTCCGTCGTCATCTTGCGTATGAGCAGGAACAGGCCGGCGCTTCCCGGTGAGAGAGCCTGGGCCGCTTCCTTCATGAAAGTATCGTCGATGCCCACGTCGGCGAAATAGCCTCCAAGAGCGCCCGAGGCGGCTCCTATCGCGGTGCCGACCAAAGGGGCCATAAAGATCAGGCCGATGAGCGTGCCCCAAATCGCCCCGGAAGTGGCGCCCGTGGCCGTTGTGTTGACCATCTGGTTGAGCTTCACCCGACCCTTATCGTCCTTGGTCGCAATGACGGCATCACCTAACTCGATCAGATATTCCTTCTGCATGCTCAGGATACGATCCCGAACCTCTTCGGCCTTTTGTTCACTGGGAAAGGCGATAAATACCAGATCACTCATAATAGAAGTCTCCCGAATGGTACATTTCAATTCGAAGCTTCACCGACATACGACGAGCTTGCAACTCACCACACGCTAACATTACGAGTCCTTGTTAACAGTTTTAAGCGGCAATGCGCGAGATGATATCGCCATGTTTGGTCGGCGCCCCTTGATCAAGAGTTTTTGTTTGGTATTGCGAGGATCGTGGGAGCGGTCATGTCCTCGGCCTTGCGGTGCGTTTTTTTAAGTGCTGGCCCTGATGTTGTCTGCGACATTCTTGGCCCCAATCAAGTTATCGCGCTGCGCAGGCGATACCGCGGGCTTGGGGATGGTTTTGCCATATCTCGCATCACCTTATCGTCACCCTCGATTGGTTGTCGGCTTGGCGTGGCTGGCTGTCATAGCTATGCCGGGCCAGGTTCGGTTCTGGCGTATGTGGACTGGCTGGGCATGAGCGCGAAGGCACAGCGCGCGAGGCATTCAAGTAACAGTATCCAATGTCATCGAATTCAACATTGGAGGATACCATGAGCAATGATTTGGCGAAGAGCGTTGTATTGTGGGTTTTGGTGGGTGGCGTTCTTATCTACGCGGTGATCCTGGGGCTTTATATTATGGGATCCGCATTTGGATGCCTCAAAGATTTGGTCAAATTTTTCAATACGGCGGCGCCAGCTTTCGTCTTCCATCTACCTCTCTCTGCCGCTGCAGCCTTCGGCATTGTTCTGGTCTTTGATGCGATATCGCCGTTTGCGAAAGACGCAAGCAGCCTGTCGTTTGAGGCATTTGGCGCAAAGTTTTCTGGTCCCGCCGCACCGGCCACAATATGGGTGGTATGCTATTTGTCCTTCGTCGCCTCATTGCGGATCGTGGCGCCGAAGACTTGAAGACGAGTGGCGCCCGATAAGTCACGAGATGATCTCTCAATTGCGTCTGCATAATGGCTCGGCCATCGGGGAATCGCGCAGCCCCGCCTCATCCTCTCGCGGGCCGATCAAGCGCAGGGTTGCCGCAGCCGCTGAAAGGACAAGACGCCCGCAAAGATGAGCTGGGGGCGCGGGACGGCGTCAAGCCCGGGCAGGCTGGCACGGGCGGCGAAGGCAGCGTCCGGCTCGTTGGTGGGCGTCTTGTTAACCCTGGCCCAGCTCGGCACGGGACGCGGCGCCGTCGTTGGTTCCAAAGTGGCTTTGGGCTCCCTCATGCCGAGGAACGCTAAGCCGTCGCAGCACTTAAGACTCGCTACAACGCCCCTAACCGGCGCACATGTTGAAGGAAAATGATGTCCGATAAGCTTGCCCTGTCGGATACCCATCTTCGCCGTGTGGACTTAGAAGCGCGTAAATCCTGCTATTCGAATCCAGCATCCAGCCGAGTTCACTAAAATCCCGCTATTGCTGGGATCAATCTAACGGGCAGCAGCCATTGTTTTGGCAGGTTTTGCCTTCGCCGGCTCCTTTTTATCCGCCGCCGTGGCGCTTCCAGCAACAGCTTTGGACAGTTGTGAGCGACTGTCTTGGAGGTCAAGGTCGATTTGCTTGATTTGAGTGTTTCGGCAGGCGTGGAGAGCGTCAAGGCTGGCGCATTCGCGCCACCGCTTAGGCGGCTTGCGGCCTTGACCCTTTCGCCGCCTGCGGAACTTTGGCCATCAAGCGAACGACGCCGGCGTCTCAACTCAGACATGGCGGGTCTCCAGGCTCCAGGGGGCGCCGTCGCGCAGGATCGCATTGAGGATGGTCAGCAAGCGTCGCAAGCAGGCGATGATGGCGACTTTCTTGGGCCGGCCGCGTGCGAGGAGGCGCTGGTATACGTGCTTGAGGATCGGGTTGTGTCGGGTGGCGACGAGCGCAGCCATGTAGAGCGCATTGCGCACGCTCGTTCGCCCGCCGCCGATCATGCGATGACCGCGCCAGGAACCAGAATCGCGGTTGAAAGGCGCTACGCCAACGAGGGCGGCGAGCCGGCGGCGATCAAGCTGGCCGAGTTCCGGCAGCTCAGCGATGAGGGTTCGCGCGGTCACGGGTCCAACTGCGGGCACGGAAGTGAGCAATTCCTCAGCCTCGCGCCAGGCGGGCGAGGCGCGCACGCCCGCGTCAATATCGGCGTCGATATCGGCCAGTGCCTTTTCGAGGAAGGCCAAGTGACGCTCGATTTTCTTGGCCAGACGCGTGTCAGCGGCTTGCCGGCGGCGATTGGACTCCATGCCGATCATCTCGACGATCTGCCGCCTGCGGGCGACGAGTTCGCCGAGCCTGCGCGCCTGCTCGTCGGCAAGCGGCCTTGGCTCGGGACGGACCCGCTCGGCAAAGAGCGCGATGACTTGCGCGTCTATGGCGTCGGTCTTGTCTATGGCGTCGGTCTCGGCGAGCTTTCCGAGCGCGCGGGCGAAGGCGCGGATTTGGCGCGGATTGACCACGGCGAGCGGCAAGCCGGCGCCGGCAAGCGCTGCGGAGAGGGTAACCTCGAAGCCGCCGGTGGCTTCGAGCACGATCAGCGACACCTCGAGCGCCGCGAGGCGTTCGGCGAGGTTTTCAAGGCCCTTGCCGTCGCGCGAAACGGCAAACGCCTCGCCCGACGGACGCAGGTGCACGTCAAGGCGAACCTTCGACACATCAATACCCACGCAGGTCGTCACACCGTGAGCTTCGTCCATGACCCTTCCTTGCGAATGCGGGCTCGTTCGGCCCCGACGACTGTTCGGGCATTCAGACAATCGGACGCGAGCCGCGCCTTGCTCACACCGGGCTCGATGGCCCCGAGGGGAATCGGGCTGGCTCGTGTCCTCAACCTCGCCAGCTTAACGCTGGTTGGCAAGTCCAAGATACAAAGGGGTGGATCCCATCAGGACCCGGCACAAAAACCTGGTAGCCAACTCGACTGACCCGTCCTGGATCGATATCCTGCCATTTCATTGTGCCGCCGCAAGTTTCCGAACGCTGGAAATCGCATTCACTATTTGCCGAAGGTCTTTCATGCCGTCCGAACCCCGGTCGCCCCGCCTTGCCGTTCTCATCGATGCCGACAATGCGTCCGCAAGGATTGCGGACGGCCTGTTCGAAGAGATTGCCAAGATCGGCGAGGCTAGTGTCCGGCGCATCTACGGCGACTTTTCTAGCGCACGCTCGAAGGCATGGGCGGAGGTGCTGTCCAAGCATGCGATCATTCCCCAGCAGCAGTTTGCCTACACGACCGGCAAGAACGCCTCGGATATCACTTTGGTTATCGACGCCATGGACCTCCTGCTAAGCGGGCGCTTTGACGGGTTCTGCCTGGTTTCTTCCGACAGCGATTTCACGCGGCTCGCCGCTCGTATTCGCGAACAGGGTGTCGACGTGTTCGGGTTCGGCGAGCAGAAGACGCCCGAGAGTTTCCGGCAAGCCTGCCGCCGGTTCGTCTATACTGAGAATCTGTTGCCATCCGCGCCCGCCAACGAGGCGGAGGCTGCTCCGAGCTCCAAGTCCCTGCAACCGCCGTCTGATGCGGCCCCCATCATTGGGAAAGTCATCTCCCAGATGGAAAGTGAGGACGGCTGGGTGCCGCTCGGCTCGGTCGGAACGCATCTAGCCAACCTCGCCTCCGATTTCGATCCGCGTACCTTCGGCTTCCGAAAGCTAAGCGACCTCGTGCGCAAGACGAACGCCTTCGAGATCGATCATCCGCAGGGCGGCTCGCTGCGGATCAGGATCAAGCCCCAGGCTGGGAAAAAGCCGAAGGCAAATCCCACTTAGTTACCGAGATCGACATCACTATGTTGCCTTTTTCTGCCGGCGGCGCGCTTGTCGCAGACCATTTAACCGTGAGAACGTGGCCATTCCGATCAAACGCTGCAGTTAAAGATGATATTCCAGCCTTCAAATTCTCACTTTATCTGCAGTTATCGTGCTTATCTGGATTGATCATTCCAGCGGCGATTTTCGCGAAGAGCACAAGATTTGCACCAATCGTTCGACGCTGGAGACCCGGTACAATTTCCGGTCCTACCCGCTCTATAATTGAAACGCCGGCGAGCAACGCGATGCGGAACGGCAAGGGTAAATTGGGCCTGTAAATTGTGGGTGTTGGCCGGCAGCCGGCCTCGGCGTTGCGATCGTCCTGCACTGGACATCCCGGATAGCCACCAGAGCGGTACGATCTCTGGAGCTCAGCTTGCAGGGTCCAAAGATGAGCAACCTCACTCTCGCTTCCGCTTGGCTTGGCGGCTCATGGGATCTTGTGCGAGATGCGATGCTCGCCACGCTTGAGGATGATTTACCCGTCTATTGTGCCGAGGCTCAACGCGCTGACCAGGAACCTAGACTCTCCGCGCCCCTTCAACGACGCAACTCGTTTGGTCCCATTGTATAATTTCAATATTTTGAAGAATCGGGTGGATCTCGCGCTTCAGCTGTCGGATGATCGGCTGGGCTTGTATCCCCTAAAGTGAGGCTGCAGTAGCAATCAGATGTCAGGCTTAGCGGACATCGGTGCCCCTGCGGCGAGCCCTTGGAGCAACTTGGATAAGCGGTGTCGAGAACGCAGGCCCTACCAAAGCACGGTTTCGCCAACCGCCATCCCGGCGTCGGTTCCCATTAAAGGAGCTGCCAAGACTTGTTATATGTTCGTATAGCCTGCTAGGAGATGACGGATGCACACAACCAGTCTGCGCAAGGTCGGCGGCTCGATCATGCTTGCCGTCCCTCCAGCCTTACTCGATGTTTTGCACCTTCACGTCGGGTCTAAGGTGGGCTTGGCAGTCGACAACGGCCGTCTCGTAATCGAGCCCAACCCGCGCCAGCGCTACACGCTTTATGAACTGTTGGCTCAATATGACGCCTCGGCGAAGCCAGTGGCTGAAGATCGCGAATGGTTCGACGCCAAGCCGGTCGGGGAAGAGCTATTGTAATGGAGCGCGGTGATATCTATCTCGTCTCGCTCGATCCCACATCCGGCAATGAACAACAGGCAATGCGGCCGGTGCTTGTCATGTCGCCGGGCGTATTCAATCGACTAACCAAGACCCCCGTTACTTTGCCGATAACAAACGGCGGCAACGTTGCCCTTACCGCTGGCATTGCCGTACCTCTCACGGGAGCCGACACCCAGACGACTGGCGCCGTTCGTTGCGGTCAGCCTCGCTCCCTAGATATTGTATCGCGACGCGGACGAAAGATCGAAAGCGCACCCATCTTCCTTGTCGATGAGGCGCTGGCAAAGCTATCCACTATATTTGAGTAGGCAGCGATCCTACATGAGGCACTCGACCAGGCCTGCAAGCGGGGCAAAACATATGGTATCCATTCCCTGCTGTCGAAATAAAGTAAAGTTGGCAACTGGAATGAGCTTCAAGCAATTGATTTATATGAGGATACGCGAGTATTCGATGTCTATATTTCAATGACACTTGTCGGATGCCGTGTTGGTGTCGATGGGCTGCTCCGTAGCCTTCAGGCCAACACCCTTCGCATTCAGAGATCTGACGATGTCCTGAAGATCCCCGATGCTTCTCGCCAAGAGATCAATGCGGTGACCATCAAAGTGTCCCCCAAGATCAATCTCGTCCTGATCGGGCAACGCTATCTCGCCGCAAACAGCTCGTTCACCCTGACCCCCGGCATATTTGCTGATGAAGCCCGGACGGCGTCACTGGAGTTGCACTCATCAGCGGCGATCTGCACAGCTTCGTTTTGTCGGCTGCCCTCGAGCTGAGGCGCGGTTTGCGTATCAATCCCGTGAGCCCGGGTATGGTGGCCGGTTACGTCGATGATTATGGCGACCTGTTCCCACGGGCGGAGCCCGTGGAGATGGAAGGGCTGATCGCTAACTATATTCGATGCCTGCAGGCTCGCCGGGGGAGTGAGATCATCGAGGTTTGCAGGTAGCGGTTGCACTCGGCGATGTGCCGAGTGCACGCAGTCAAATCCAGTGCAAATTTGGTGTCAGACTGTTTGCCAGGCTACCCAATGCTGGCGCACATCTGTGCGCTGCCACACCGGCAGAGTCTGCGGTCCCTATGCGTAAGCGTTTTGCGCGTCTTGCTGTTTCCGGCAAATCGCAAAACGCCTAAGTCATATTACGCCGCGCTCTTGGTGCTGGCGCCTTCGATCTCAGCGACGAAGGCGGCGACTGCTCGCCCGATCGCCTCCGGATGATCCTCCTGCAAATAATGGAGTCCCGATCCCAGCTTGATGAACCTGCAATCGTGAAGTTTGCGCGCGAAATCCTCCGCTACAGCGGGCGAGACGAGAGCGCCGGGATCGGCGGCAAAGAGGAGTTTTGGATAGGTCGAGGCTGCAAGTGCTGCATGCGCCTGCTCAAGCGTCGCGTAGACGTCGGCGGGCTCGCCGGCGATCGGCAAGTCATTCGGGAATCGCCAGGTCGGCAGGCGCGATTGCCGCGTCATGAAGGGCGCGCGGTAAACAGCCATCTCCTCCTCGGAGAGTTTTCGCAAGGTCGCACCAGGCAGCACACCCTCGACGAAAGAGTTATCTTCCAAGATCAGCTTCTCGCCCTCGCCCGGCGTTCGAAACTTGCGGAAGATCTCCCGCTCCACGGAGTTGTTTAAGAATTCCTCCCAAGTTGGAACCGGCCGGGTGAACTCCATGAAGGCCAACCCGCGCACGAAGTCGGGCCGACGCGCCGCCAGGTGGAAGGCAAGCGCCGTTCCCCAATCCTGCGCAACGACATAGGCCGACTTGATCCCCATGTTCGCTAGGAACGCATCGAGATAGCGCACATGATCCTCGAAGCGATAAGCGATATCAGGCTTGCCCGACTGGCCGAAACCGATGAGATCCGGAGCGATGCAATGTGCCACCGGTGCGACCAGCGGAATGATGTTTCTCCATATGTAGGATGACGTCGGGTTCCCATGCACAAGCAACGCCACCGGCGCATCCGGATTTCCCGCCTCCCGGTAGGACATGGTGGAACCAAGAACACTTACTTGCGGCAACATGATATCGGCAAAGGCGCTCATTTCAGCTCCTTGAATATAGTTTGGAAAACGATGCTCTTGAACCGATCGAGCGCGGCTGGGCCGCGTTCGACTTTCATGCGGAGAATTGCGCCCTCCCAGGACGCCAGAAGTAATTCGGCGAGATCGGTCGGATCGAACGTTGAATCGATTTCACCAACGGCCTGAGCTTCGGCGATGCACGCAGCAAACGGAGTGCGCCATTCGTGGAATATTGCCTCTAGCCGCTCGCGCAGGCGCTCGCTCCGAGAGGAGGTCTCCAGGCTGAAATCGCCAATCAGGCAGCCGCGATTCCATTTATCACCTTCCAGGACGCTGCTGATGATATCCAGATATCGCCTCAGCCGCCGCCGGGGAGTGAGGGATTTGTCGTTCAGAGCCTGCCTGACGAACCCTTTGGTGTTGGCAAAATAGCGGTCGAGGACCTCTTCGGCGAAGGCCTCCTTGGAACGGAAGTGATTGGTGAAGGAACCGTGCGGAGCACCAGCGGCTGCGCAGATATCACGCACGGTTGCTGCCTCATATCCCAACCGAAACATCACCTTGAGACCGGCGTCGAGAATGGCTTCGCGATTTGATGGCTTGCTCATGTGAACATAATACGTACGAGCGTATTACTCGTCAACCTCGCTGTGGTCGACGAGCCCTGGAAAGGGGTCCACGGGAATCTCCATTCGAATTCAAAGCGAAAGTTTCCTTTGGGTGAGCCGCGCCGCGGACGCTAGGCCCATCTCCCCCACACAGGAGAGCGGGACGAGGGCGACAAATGACGCAAGATCGATTGGAGCGCAATGCTTGCAGGGCTCCGCCCTGCCCGGTCATTGGTCACTATTCAGGGCAAAACGATTTGCGGGCAATATCGAGGTTTACCGCGAATGGTCGAAAGCAGCCGAGCGTCGATTGACGATGAAAGTCTGCTTCAGCTCTCCGCTCATCCGAGAGCCGCCATTCCACACGGCCAACGCCCGACATTGGCGCGTTGGGTGCGGCTATGTTGCTTGCTTTGGCATAGCTCTCTCAACCAATCGCAAGAATCGGGCGTTGCGAGCCCCCCGCAAACACTCTGCAGCGTGCTGCTCTATTCTAGTGGGCGATTGGCCAAGACGGCGAGCCGCGCCCGACGAGAATAAGCACTACGTCTAGGTTATAGCACTCCAAAATGTGACTGAGCGGCCCCCTGTTTGGGTGGGCAGCAAAGCTGACATCCACGGGAGCGTTGTATTTTGACGATTAGAGGGCGTTGACATTTAGGATAGCGGCGCAGCGAGAAATCTGATTCAAGCTCCTTTTTGGAGAAGCTTGGATGTCGGTTCGTCTGATGTTGGAAGATCACGTTTGGGAGCGGATGGCGCCACTGTTGCCAGGCAAGATATCTGATCGCGGGCGCAGCGGCGCCGACAATCGCCTTTTTGTGGAAGCGGTGCTGTGGCTTGCCCGGGCAGGCGCACCCTGGCGCGATTTGCCGGAGATTTTTGGCAATTGGAACAGCAACTTCGTTCGCTTCTCGCGATGGTCCAAGGCCGGGGTATGGGACCGCTTGTTCACCGCTATGGCGGATGAGCCGGACTTCGAATACATCCTGATCGACTCCACCATTGTCCGGGCGCATCAACATGCGGCAGGTAAAAAAGGGGGTCTGAAGCTCGTGCGATCGGCCGATCGCGCGGTGGCCTGACCACCAAGATCCATGCCGTCGTCGATGCCTTGGGCAATCCACTGCGATTTATTCTTTCGCCAGGACAGGCAAGTGACTACATCCACGCTCAAGCCCTGATCAAGGATCTGCTGGCCGACTATGTTCTGGGTGACAAAGGTTACGACTCAACGGCTTTCCGGGAGGCAATTGCTGAGCAGGGTGCCGTGGCTGTCATTCCGCCCAGAACGACTTCGCCCCAGGTTTCCTGCGATTATGTCCTCTATTGCGAGCGCAATCTCGTCGAGCGCTTTTTCCTGAAGATCAAACATTTCAGGAGACTGGCAACACGCTACGAACAGACACCAAGAGCCTTCTTGTCCATGCTGTCCATCGTCAGCGCATTCATTTGGGCACGCTAAATGTCAACGCGCTCTAGTAGCGATCGCTTGATTTTCTGTCGCTGCTGGTAAAGAGTTCGTTGCTTAGAGGGCCGCTTGGGAACGAGATCGTGCCTCTCCCGCCGAGTGGGAAAATGGTTGTGCCTTGCTAGGGGGAATGGAGCGCTTGAAACGAACAACTGGAAAGTACGAACACACTGCTCTTCTCCGACGGGCTCTCGACGACCGCACCGCATCTTTTCGCGACGGGCAATGGGAAGCCATCGACGCCGTGGTGAACTGGAAGAGCACATCTGTAGCCAACAGGCTGGCGGCCTGAGTTGCCAGCGTCTCTCGTTCGTCTGAAAGTGACCCTTGACCAGGTCGATCCCACGGTGATGCGGCGGATCGTGGTGCCATTCCGTATCAAGCTCAATCGGCTGCACGACGTATTGCAGGCAGCGATGGGCTGGACCAACAGCCACCACTATGAGTTCCGCATCCGTGATATTGGCTTCGGCATTCCAGACCAGGAATGGGGAGATGGCCCGCTCGATGCACGCAAGACATCTTTACTGGCCGCAATCGAGGATACCGGCGCAAAATCGTTCAAGTATCTCTACGACTTCAGCGACGGCTGGACGCACAGCATCAAGATCGAGCGCAGCTTCCCCATGATGGGCGCCGTGGATCCAATGCTGCTCGAAGCGACCGGACGCTGCCCTCCCGAAGATATTGGCGGACCTTGGGGCTATCAGGAATTCCGTGCGGCACTCGCTGATCCCACCCATCAACGTCACGACGAGCTCTTCGAAAGGTGGGGCGGCAAAGACTACGATCCGCACCAAGCCAACTTCACTCAGCTCAATAAAGCGGTCGACGACCTCGCTGCGAAATTGGCTAGGAAATCTCGCCGGAAGATCTGAACGTCACGTGCTGCGGCCTTCGCCGGAGGGCTGATTTCCAGCCCGGGGAAGGCACGCAGAGGATCGGCAGCCAACTGGCTGACCCAGTTGCGCAGGACAACTACATGTAGATTGAGATCGCGCCCGGCGTGGACAACGCCCATACACCGTTCCTTGACCAGTCTCCTCCTCAAGCTTTAATTCGCGGCTGAACTTCTTTTGTGCATTTCCTTGCTCCGGTTCCATCTGACGCCTCGTCCCGGTGTCCACGAAAATGGCGGTAGCTCAGACCGTAGCGATCTAAATATTTGGGGTGGCTATGTCGGTCAGTCGCGCTGAAGTGTATGATCTTTCAGTATTCCTCCTCATCGTACAGTACCGCAGTTTTAGGAAGGCTGCGGACAATTTAGGCGTTACCGCATCAGCACTTAGCCATCGAATAAGGGCGCTTGAAGAACGACTTGGTGTGAGGTTGCTAAATCGCACAAGCCGAAGTGTTGCTCCGACAGTTGCAGGAAGCGCACTTGCCGAAAAAGTTAGTGCGGGACTCGATCTTATCAATTCCGGCTTGGAGGAACTGCAAGGACATCACGGAGGGACCGCTGGTAGTGTGCGGCTGAATGTACTGCGCGATGCGTCGACTTTGCTTCTGCGCCCGGCATTGCCAGTTTTCCTACAGCGCTTTCCCAACATCGACTTGGAGATTGCCGTCGACGACCACTTCGTCGACGTAACGGCGGAAGGCTTCGATGCCGGTCTCAGATATGGTGGAACGATACCGGAGGACATGATCGCCATTCCATTGACGCCGCCACTCAAGTGGGTGGTCGTGGGAGCACCATCTTACTTCGAGCGCCACGGCCGGCCTGAATTGCCTGATGATCTTCATTCGCACCAATGTATCCGAAGCCGCACTGGACGAGGTCAGATCTACAAGTGGGAATTCGAGAAGGGTGACGATCGGCGCGAGATCGATGTTCCTGGCTCATTCATCTCCTCCGAGTCCGCCCTGGCCATCAATGCTGCGATCGATGGAGTTGGTCTGTTTTATTGCCTAGAAAAGCTCTCCACACCGCACCTTGCAGCAGGACGGCTGGAAGTGGCTTTGCCGCAATGGTCTTCACTCGGCCCACCTTTGGCCATGTACTATTCAAGTCGGCGACAACTGCCCTTCGGTATCAGTGCCCTCATTCAGGTGATACGCGATCTCAATCCGCTGAAATAAAGGTTGCGACCTGCCGGTCATGGCGGTTCAAATAATAATCAATGAGCAGGGCTCATCGATCTGATGATCTTGTGCCTATTGATTCATTGATCGTCGGTGGTACTCGTTCCGTTGAATGCTGCGCTACCGATGGCCCGAAATGGCGCATGCAATACAAATATGAGGTTAGAATGTACGTTGCAGATGCCAAGAGATACGACGCAATTAACTACCGCCGCTGTGGTCGGTCGGGGTTGAAGCTCCCGCCGATTTCGTTGGGCCTATGGCAGAATTTCGGTGGTCAGGATGTCTTCGAAACCGGTCGCTCTGTAATCCGGCGTGCCTTCGACAAGGGAGTCGCGCATTTCGACTTAGCAAACAACTATGGTCCGCCCTACGGTTCGGCGGAAGAGAATTTCGGACTGATCCTCAAAAAGGACCTTTCGAGCCACCGCGACGAGATGATCATCTCCTCGAAAGCCGGTTGGGATATGTGGCCGGGTCCTTATGGAGCAGGTGGATCGCGCAAGCACCTGCTTGCATCGCTCGAACAGAGCTTGAAGCGAATGGGTGTCGAACATGTCGATATCTTCTATTCCCATCGCCCGACATTAGATGTTCCGCTCGAGGAAACCATTGGCGCGCTCGTACAGATGGTGCGGCAAGGCAAGGCGATATATGTCGGCATTTCATCATATGGGCCGGGGCGGACGCGCGAAGCCGAGCGCATCCTGCGCGCAGAAGGAATTCCGCTGCTTATCCATCAACCCTCCTACTCCATGCTCAACCGCTGGATTGAGGACGAGTTGCTCGATACGCTGGACGAGGTTGGAGCCGGCTGCATCGCTTTTTCGCCTTTGGCTCAGGGGTTGTTGACGTCAAAATATCTGGACGGCGTCCCGGACAGTGCGCGCGCAGCGCGCGGCGGCTCGTTCGACACAAAGTTGCTGAGTGATGCAAATATAGAGCGTGTCCGCGCACTGAACGCGATCGCGAACGAGCGCGGGCAGACACTTGCCCAAATGGCGATCGCCTGGACCTTGCGCGATCCACGCATAACGAGCGCTCTGGTGGGCGCACGCAACGTGGCCCAACTCGATGATTCCCTCGGCGCTTTAGAGAATCTCGAATTTAATGCCGAAGAACTCCGCAAAATCGACGCATACGCAACCGAAGGCGGGGTTGACCTCTGGCGGGCGCAATCGAACGAAGCCTGAACGATCGGATGGTGCCGGACGTTCTCGACGTCGAGCCGGATAGTCACAATTCCACTCGAAGCGGAACCCGCTGAGAGATGGCAATTCTGGTATCTCAAGGCACTGGTAGCTGGTGTTCGCTCTATTAAATTTATGTCGTTTGGTTGTTCAAGAACAATAACGTCTGAACAAAAGTAAAATAAAACAATAGAACGTCTTGATAGTACATCGTGCAGGGACGACGATATGCGCAAAACAACATTAGAAATACCCGATCTCCAGGACAAGGCAGTTCTCATCACCGGCGCATCAACTGGCATTGGCGCGGCGCTTGCACAGGCTTTTGCCAGCCAGGGCGCATTGGTCGGACTGCATTATAATTCAAGCGTAGCGGCCGCGAAAAAGCTCGCGAGCAAGATTGAGAGCATCGGGGGGACAGTCGCTTTGGTCCAAGGGGACGCGTCCGTTCCTGGCGAAATGGCGCGGGTCGTCGAGGCCGCGGTAGGACACCTCGGCAGACTTGACGGTCTAATCAACAACGCTGGCGGTATGGTGGCTCGGCTTTCCTACCAAGATATGACCGATGCTCATTATGACGCGGTGATGGACCTCAACGCCCGGTCCGTTTTGACAGCATCGGCGGCGGCCATTCCGTATTTGAAGATTCGGGGCGGCTTTATCATCAACACGACTTCGATTGCTGCCCGCAATGGCGCCAGCAACGGAGCGGGTCTGTATGGCTCTGCCAAAGCCTTCATCTCTAATGTCACGCGTGGCATGGCCAAGGAACTCATCCCCTTGCGTATACGGGTAAATGCCGTTGCGCCGGGCGTGATCGCAACACCCTTCCATGAGCGGTATTCTACGCAGCAGCAGCTGGACGAATTGCTCGCGACCATCCCACAGGGGCGCCTTGGAATAGCGGAGGATTGTGTCGGTGCGTTCCTCTTCCTCGCCTCGGAAATGCTGTCCAGCTATGTGATCGGCCAGACGCTGGAAGTAAATGGCGGCCAGATAATGCCGTAATGACTTCCTCATGACCGGGCAGATATCGACGCGGCTGGCCTCGGGCACCGCTCTGGCGATAGGCGCAATTGATATCCCTCAAGGAGCGAGAATATGGACTATCGCAAGCTGGGCAATAGCGGCGCCGTCGTTTCGGTCTATTGCCTCGGAACCATGACTTTTGGGCACGAGTGCGACGAAACCACATCGTTCGGGCTTATGGATGATTATGTCGGGGCCGGCGGCAATTTCATCGATACGGCCGACGTCTACAGCGCCGGCGCGTCCGAGGAAATCATCGGCCGCTGGCTCAAGAGCAAGCCGGGAATCGCCAAGGAACTGGTGATCGCCACCAAGGGTCGTTTCCCCATTGGCGCCGGACCGAACAATCTCGGCCTGTCGCGCAAGCATCTTGGGGCAGCGCTTGATGCCTCGCTCAGGCGCCTAGGCGTCGAGCAGATCGATCTTTACCAGATGCACGCCTGGGACGCGCTGACACCGCTGGAGGAAACGCTGCGCTTTCTCGACGACTCGATCCATAAAGGAAAAATTGCCTATTACGGGTTCTCGAACTTCCTCGGTTGGCAGCTGACCAAGGCGGTGTGGCTGGCCAAGGCCAATGGATGTGCGCCCCCGGTAACACTACAGCCACAGTATAATCTGCTGGTCCGCGACATCGAGCACGAGATCGTGCCGGCTTCGCTCGATGCCGATATCGGGCTTTTGCCGTGGTCGCCACTCGGCGGCGGATGGCTTTCGGGGAAATATAAGCGCGACCAAATACCGACCGGTGCGACGCGCCTGGGCGAAAATCCCAAGCGCGGTATGGAAGCGTTTGACGCCCGCAATGCCAGGTCTATCACTTGGAACGTGATCGGGGCGGTCGAGGACATCGCCAAGGCGCTCGGGGTAAGCATGGCGCAGGTCGCGCTGGCATGGATCGCCGCGCAACCAGCGGTCACCTCGGTTATTCTGGGGGCACGGACGCGGGAGCAGTTGGCCGACAATCTTGGTGCAGCAAAACTGGTGCTGGCGGACGAGAGCATCGCCCAACTCAAAGTGGTGAGTAAACCGCAGATGTCGGAATATCCGTATGGGACGGGGGGTATAGGCCAGCGCCACCGTAAGATAGAGGGCGGCCGCTGAGCTCGGCGGCACCCGATGGCCATCGTAATGGTCGCCCCTATACAAACACATCGGCCAACATCAGAGGAATCTCAGCATGTCCACATCCAAGACTCAAGGCAAGCGCATTGTCTTTACTGGCGGCACTGGCAAAGCCGGCCGGCACGCTATTGCCTATTTGCTCGAACGGGGTCACCAGGTTCTCAACATTGATCTCGTGCCGTTCGCCCATCCCGGTGTCAGGACGTTGATCACTGATCTGACCGACAGTGGGCAGACCTTCAACGCGCTCTCGATGCATTTCGACAGCAGCGGTCTCACCACCGGTGCGGGGCCCGCACCGGTGGACGCGGTCGTGCATTTTGCCGCCATCCCTGCCTTGTTGCTGCGTCCCGACAACGTCACCTTCCAGGCCAATGTCGTTTCGACCTACAATGTCATCGAGGCGGCTACGAAACTCGGTATCCCCAAGATCATCATCGCCTCGAGCGAAACCACCTATGGCGTCTGCTTCGCGGAGGGGGATAAGGATTACAAGACCTTCCCGCTTGAGGAGGACTATGACGTCGATCCGATGGACAGTTACGGACTATCGAAGGTTGTTAACGAGAAGACCGCCCGGGCCTTTGCCATGCGCTCAGGCGCCGATATCTACGCCCTGCGCATCGGCAATGTCATCGAGCCGCATGAATATGAGCGCTTTTCAGGTTTTCTGGCCGATCCTCCATCACGCAAGCGGAATGCCTGGAGCTACATCGACGCTCGCGACCTGGGTCAGATAGTTGATCTTTGCATCCATAAGAGCGGTCTGGGCTTTCAGATATTTAACGCCGTCAACGACGAAATCACCGCTCGCGAGCCCACGACGGAATTCCTACGCAAATGGGCGCCGAATACTCCCCTCTCCCGCGAATTGGAGACTTCGGAGGCCCCACTTTCCAATCGCAAGATCCGTGAGGTCCTAGGCTTCAAGGAAGAGCACAACTGGCGGCAGTATGTAACCGGCTAATCCTAGGCCGGAACGACATTGAGCCTTGTCAGATCATTGCTATGGCGAGGGTGGACGACAAGTCTACCCTAACATTGGTTAAAGGCATTCCATTGACAGGGCTGGTCAGGCGGCAAGGATATCGAACTGCTCGGCGAGTGAGGGCGCTTGATTGTAGGCATACCTCGCCTGGTGCTTGCGCATGTGGATCATGTCGGTGCCGGGGCGTATGATCTCAGCGGCTGCAATATATTTAAAACCGAGCACGGAACGGATCGGCGCTTGATACGTCGATTATGCTGCTCGATCATGTTGTTCAGGTATTCGTCACCGAGGCCGGACGACGTGTCGAGGATCTAGCAGCGCGCGACGTGCAGGAGGCCGACAGAAATCTGGCTAGTCGTCGGCTTCTCAATGCAAGTTTGCCCCCTTTTCTTTTCGTGTTGCGGTTTTCAGCCCTCTGGACGCAATGACGGCCTTGGCCATGACGAAACGGCATCCGGCACAAGCACGACCTTGCCACTCGCGCTTCTGTCTTCAATTGCACGATGCGCCATTGCAGCGTCACTCAGCGCAAAGCGCCTGCCCGGAAGCAGACGGAGTTCTCCGGACACAACGCGAGCAAACAGGGTGCCAAGATCCAGCGGCAACGTCTCGCGCGACAGCAGCGGCAACAGGGCAAAGCCTCGAAGCACCTGGTTCCTGGCGAACAATCGGTTGAGATCTTCCTGGCCGAGTGTGAACCGGCCGAGTGCCGCAAAGACCAGTTCCCCACCCGGCGCGAGCGCATCAAGAGACGCCTTACCAATACTGCCTCCGACCGTCTCGTAGATCAGATCTACGCCTTCGCCACCACCTTCAGCCTTTACCCGCTCAGGCCAGTCGCCGCGGGTATAGTCGATCGCACAATCTGCACCGATCGAAAGGGCGAGCCCCCTTTTTTCCTCGCTGCCCGCTGTGGCGATGACTCTTCGAGCGCCACCGCTTTTTGCCATTTGCACCAATAGCGATCCGACACCACCAGCCGCGGCAAGCACGAGTACGGTCTTTCCCCGCGGCGGGCTCTGCCGGATGAGATGCAATGCAGTCAGTCCCTGCACCATCACCGCAGCGCCGTCTTCGAAGGCAAGGTCGGCCGGCAGCTCCACAACACCATCAGCCTTCGCTGTCACGAACTCCGCATAGCCACCGCCAGTGCCATCAAGGGCAAAAATCGGGACCGCGATGCGGGAGCCCAGCAACGAGACATCTGCCCCCTCCCCGATATGCTCAACCACACCGGTGACTTCCACACCAGGCGCCATCGGCAGCACCGGCGTCACGGCATATCGATCGGCACGAATCAGAACTTCGAAGAAGTTGACGCCGGCGGCCTTGACCCGCACCAGCACTTCTCCCGGCCCGGCCTCCGGCCTCGATATCTCAACGACTTTGAGAACATCGGGGCCACCGAAATGATCGAATTGAATGGCTCTCATGGCTAAAGCTCACGTTAGATTGGCGTCAAACGTGGGTTGGCCATAGATATCAGCTGAGAAATACACACTCTTTCGTGCCATACCCACCAGGAGGTGACCATGGCGGAGCCAGGGAAAAGACTGCCGAAACTGCCCGTGGAACGGGCGCTCAAAGTGATCGCCGGCCGGTGGAAACCTATCATCCTCTATTACGTCTTCACTGGACCACATCGGCTTTCGCAATTGAAGCGTATGATGCCGGATATCACCCAGAAAGTGTTGATCCAGCAGCTCAGAGAAATGGAGGAGCACGGCCTTGTAAGCCGGGAGGTCTTTGCGCAGGTCCCTGCTCGCGTCGAATATACGGCGACCGACCTTGGCTTCGAACTGGAGCCAATATTACTGGCATTATGCAAATGGGGTCAGCGCCATGCCGCGCTTCGGATGGAACCCTATGAATTGGCAGATTGTATCGTCAGACCCCGGCCACCGCGGGATCCCGACACAATGGCGGCCTAAACGATGCAGCTGAGTGCACTCCCGCGGCAGTGCCGTTCATCAAGACAATAAGAAGCGTCTCTCGGCGTGAAGGAACGGTAGATGGATATTGAACTCGATCACATCCTCTGGGCGTCTTCTAATCTCGACAGGGGTTCCGCCTTGATCAAGACTTTGACGGCTGTCACCCCGGCGCGTGGAGGTGCGCATCCCGGCTTCGGCACGCACAACAGCCTGATCTCGCTTGGTGATAGCTACCTTGAAATAATATCGCCGGACCCCGAACAATCGAGTGGCGATAATCGCGGCAAGCAGATTGCAATGCTTGCGATGCCCGGTCTGATCACCTTCGCAGTGCGGACAAACGATCTCGCTTCCTACGCGAAAGCGGCACGGAACGCTTGCATCGTTGCCGGCGACCCAGTTTCGATGACCCGCACGCGCCCCGACGGTATTCGTTTGGACTGGGCTGTGCTCCAGCTCAAGCACCCAGTCTATGGCGAAGCAATTCCATTCGCCATAGACTGGCAGAGATCACCCAATCCCTCGGTATCCACCCCCAAGGGATGCCGTTTGATCAATTTCACGGTGCTCCATCCGGAAGCTCGGCCCCTCACCGCCATCTATCGGGAACTCGGCGTTCCCATCACGGTAAAAGGCGCGACGAGGCCAGGCTTTCTTGCGGTCATCGATACGCCCAATGGCGAGGTGGTCTTAACCTCCCCCTGATGCAATCAGCACGGCTATTGGCGGTGTCATCTGCTCGCCATCATCCCGCCTTTGGTGGCGAGCAACGATGAGCAGCACGCGTGGAATATTGGTACTGGGGGCTCATCGAACAGAAACCCCGCGATGGGGATTTCTGCCGGTTCTACTGCTGATAAAGCCCCCAATGGCCTTGGGCGATGATGTCCATCTGCGGAACATTGGCGGTAAGATTGCCTTTAGCCTCTTCATGCCGGATGGAGTCCGTATCGATACCGGGGCCATATTGGCGATTGGGTTGCGGCACCTAGGGCGCGGCGGACCGGCCGCCAGTTCAGTATGGGTCTGAGTTTCCGTCCATTAAATTTATAAAAACGATAGACTTTATTTGATTGACATTCTTTAATGCTGCGCATGCCGACTCCCCGTCGGGCTCGGCCGGGCGCCATGGCGCCCGCCGCCGCATCGAACAGCCTAAGGAAGAAAAGAGTTGTCTATTTGGAATGGAAGCCATGGCGCCTCTCGGCGTATTGCCGTCCTGATGTCAGTGGCATTTTTCGCCGGAACCCCGGCGGCCCGCGCCGACGATGGCGCGCCGGCTACAGGTGGCACGCTGATCTACCTGGAACAACAGGCGCATACCAATCTTTATCCGCCTGCGGGCGGCTTCTATCCTAACGGAGGCGTCCTCAACCAGATCACTGACAAGCTGACCTATCAGGATCCCAAGACGCTGCAGATCCAGCCCTGGATCGCAGAATCCTGGACCGTGAATGCTGACGACACTCAGTACACCTTTAAAATCCGGGATGGCGTGACCTTTTCGGATGGAACGCCACTCGACGCCAACGCGGTCGCCAAGAATTACGATGTCTTCGGCCTAGGTAATACTGCCCAGAAGTTACCGGTGTCAGAGGTCATCAACAATTACGACCACAGCGAGGTCATCGACCCGCACACGATCAGGTTCTATTTCAAGAAGCCCTCCCCGGGCTTCCTGCAAGGTACCTCCGTGATCGGTTCGGGCCTGGTGTCGCCTTCCACCCTCGCCCACCGTTTCGACGAGCTTGGCATCGCCACCAACATCATCGGCTCCGGACCCTTCGTGGTCAGCGCCGAAACGCTTGGCAAGGAAGTCGATCTGGTCGCCCGTAAGGACTATAATTGGGGTCCCAAGGCGCTGACGCATCAGGGACCGGCTTATCTTGACGGCGTCAAGTTCATCGTCACGCCCGAGGACAGCGTCCGCATCGGCTCACTGCTGGCAGGTCAAGCTGATTTCATCCGCCAGCTCCAGGCCTATGACGAGAAGCAGGTCTCGGCCCAGAGCTTCCCGATCTATGCAGCACCGACGCGCGGTGTGAACGACAGCGTCGCCTTCCGACCCGACAATGACCTGGTCGCCGATGTGAAGGTGCGTCAGGCCCTGCTGCACGCCACCAATGCTAGGGAAATCGTCGCGACCCTGTTTTCGGCAAATTATCCGCAGGCAACTTCGGTGATCTCGTCTGCCGCGGCGGGCTACGTCGATCTCTCGGCCAAGCTCGCCTTTGACCTGGAGAAGGCCAAGCAGTTGCTCGACGAGGCCGGCTGGACATCAGGCTCCGATGGGCTGCGCCACAAGGACGGCAAGACGCTGTCGCTGACGCTTCACGAGTCGCTCCCACAGCCCCAGAACAAGGCCGTGTTGCAGCTCTTGGGCCAGCAATGGGCCAAGATCGGCGCCAAGGTCAACGTGCTCGCCGGCAATGCGGGCAGCACCATTTCGGACAATCTCGATCCGCAAAAGACGCCTCTCGTGGTTGCCGAGGTCGGTCGGGCCGACCCCGATGTGATCAAGAGCCAGTTCCACCCCAAAAACCGCGATGCACTGCTACAGAAGGGCGGTCAGAGCGCGAAGGTGCAGAGCTTTGTCGATCCAAAGCTGAACGGCCTGCTGGAAGCGGTCGCTTCCGAGACCGACACATCCAGGCGGCTAGAGAATGCCGGCATTGTTCAGAACTATCTGATCGACCAGGCCTATGTCGTGCCAATCTTCGAGGAACCGCAGGTCTTCGCCGGGGCGCCCTACGCCAAGGGTATCGCCTTCGAGGCCGTCGGCCGGCCGAGCTTTTACAGCACCTGGCTCGACAAGCATTGATCAAAGACCGGAGCACCCGAGTGCTCCGGCCTTCCCTGTTGCGTAGCAGGCGAATGAGGAATGGCGCGCATGTACAATTATCTCGTCAGCCGGATCTGGCAGGCGGTGCTGGTGCTCTGGGCCGCCTTCACCCTCTCCTTCATCCTGCTGCAAGTGCTGCCGGGCGATGCGATCATGATCAAGTTCCAGAGCTCCGATCTCGGCCTGAGCGCGGATCAGATTGCCCAGATCCGTACGTCCTACGGGGCGGATGGGCCGCTCTGGCAACAATATCTGCATGCAATCGGCAACTTCATTACTGGTGACCTCGGCTATTCGGTCCAAGCCGGCGTGCCTGTCAGGGAGCAACTAGCTACGAGCCTGCCACCCACCATCCGCCTGGCCACCCTCGGCTTTCTGCTGGCCGTGATCATCGCCGCAGCCATTGCTTTCTTGTCGAACCTCACTTCCCTCGCCTGGCTGCGTTCGGCGCTGCAGGCCCTGCCTGCGCTGTTCTCGGCCATTCCGACCTTCTGGCTTGGCATCGTGCTGATTCAGGTCGTCTCCTTCCGCCTCAAGCTGATCCCGGTCATCAATCCCGGCGAGTGGCAGGGGCTGATCCTGCCAGTGATCACCGTCTCCATCCCGATCTGTGCACCCCTGGCCCAAATTCTCATCCGCAGTATCGAGGAGACACAAGCGCAGCCCTTCGTCGCGGTCGCACGGGCCAAGGGGGCTTCGCGTAGCCGCGTGCTGTGGCGGCACGTTGCCCGCAACGCCCTCCTACCGACGCTGACGATTGCTGGGATCCTGCTCGGCAAATTGCTGGTCTGGGCGATCGTGACCGAGACGGTGTTCGGGCTCAACGGCATCGGGACACTGATTCAACAGGCGGTCAACAACGAGGATACTTCGGTACTCCAGGCGATCGTCGTGCTGTCGGCTACCTCCTTCGTGGTCATCAATCTCATTGTCGACCTGCTCTATCCGCTTCTCGACCCGCGGCTCGGGCGCAAGAACGGAGTTCCGGCATGACGTTCCTGCAAGCGGACCTACGCGCGTCGGGGATCAGGTGGCGCGGTCTGCGGCCGACATTGGTGCTGGCGTGGCTGGTTGTGGCCGTGATGGTCCTATGGGCCGTCGTGCCAGGTTCCTTCACCCCCTACAGCGGCACAGAAGGAACGGCTGGCGAGCAGTTGCGTCCCCCAAGCGCGGCCCATCTCCTGGGCACGGATCAGATCGGCCGGGATGTCCTGGCCCGCATCATCTACGGTGCGGTCAACTCACTCTCCGGCGCCTTCGCCGCGGTCGCCGTTGGTCTGATTGTGGGCACGACTTTCGGAGTGATCGCCGGCTCGCTCGGCCGTCGCATCGATGATGGTATCATGCGTTTCATCGATGTTCTGCTTTCGATCCCCGATCTCCTCTTGTCGCTCAGCATTATCATCCTGCTGGGGTTCGGCTCTTTGAATGTGGCCATCGCGGTTGGCGCGACTTCGATCGCGAGCTTTGCTCGACTCGCCCGTTCCGAAGTCGTGCGCGTGCGCCGGACCGAGTATGTCGAAGCGGCCTTCGGCAGCGGCGGCACCTTCGTCAAGGTGCTGTGGCGACATATCCTGCCCAACTCGCTGACTTCGGTCGTGGCCTATGCCGCCGTGCAATTCGGCAATTCCATCATCCTAATCGCAACGCTGGGCTTCCTCGGCTACGGTGCACCGCCGCCGACTCCCGAATGGGGATTACTGGTCGCCGAAGGGCGCAATTACATCTCGACCGCCTGGTGGATGACGACCTTCCCGGGCATCGTCGTGGTTCTTCTCGTGCTATCGGCCAACCGCATCAGCCAGTCCTTCCGCGGGAGGGCCGCGTGAGTGCTCCTTCGCCACCCTCACTCCTCGAGGTCGAGGACCTCGCCATCTCCTATCGCGACAGCAATGGCTATAGCGAAGTCGTACATGGCGTGTCTTTCTCGGTAGAGCCCGGCGAAGTCGTCGCCCTCATTGGCGAATCTGGATCGGGCAAAACCACGATAGCGCAGGCCTTGATCGGGCTTCTCGCCGACAGTGGCCGGATCGACCGTGGCGCGGTCCGTCTCAATGGCACCGACATCGCCGGCTGGTCGCAGAAGCGCCTCGACACGATCCGGGGTGCCCGGATCAGCCTGATCCCTCAGGATCCGTCGAGCTCACTCAATCCGGTGCTGACCGTCGGCGCACAGGTTGGCGAGATCCTGAAGATCCACGACCGCTGTCCGTCCGGCGAGATCCGGGCTCGTGTCGTCGAGCTGCTAGCCCGTGTCGGCCTGTCGCAACCCGAGTTACGGGTGCGTCAATATCCCCACGAGCTCTCCGGTGGCATGCGCCAGCGATTTCTAATTGCCATCGCGATCGCACTGAAGCCAGCCCTGATCATTGCAGATGAGCCAACCAGCGCGCTCGATGTGACCGTGCAAAAGCGCATTCTCGACCTCATCGATGAGTTGCGCCGCGAATATGGCACTGCCGTCCTTTTCGTGACACATGACCTTGGTGTCGCGGCCGACCGTGCCAGCCGGCTGATCGTCCTCCAGTCTGGCAATATTCGCGAACAGGGCGTCACGGCCGATCTCCTTGCTGCTCCAAAGCATGACTACACCCGCCAGCTGCTCGCCGACGCCCCGTCCCTCGCCAGCGCCGTGGCCCGTCCTGCCCGACCCGAAAGATCCATCGCGACCGGAGATGCGATCGTCGTCGACAAACTCGTGCAGGAGTTTGCCGTCACCGGTCGCGGATCGCTGCCGTTCCGGGCCATCGATGGGCTTTCCTTTTCGGTCGGGCGCGGCACGACGCACGCGATCGTCGGAGAATCAGGCTCAGGCAAGACCACTACCGTGCGCAATATCGTCGGCTTCCTGCGCCCGACGTCGGGACGCGTTCTGATCGATGGCACCGACATTGCCTCGCTCAAGGGCGAACGCCTGCGCCAGTTCCGCCGCAAGATCCAGCTTGTGTATCAGAACCCTTTTGGTTCCCTTGATCCACGGCAGACCATCTTCAGGATCATCGAGGAGCCCCTGCTCAACTTCGATGCGGGCGACCGGCAGGTTCGCACCAGGAAGGTGAAAGCCATCCTCGATCGGGTCGGACTGCCCCGGGCCGTTCTCACGCGCACGCCTTTAGTCCTGTCCGGCGGGCAGCGCCAACGTGTCGCCATCGCCCGCGCCCTGGTGCTCGACCCGCAGATCCTGGTGCTGGATGAAGCCGTCTCCGCGCTGGACGTGACGGTCCAAGCCCAGATCCTCAACCTGCTCGATGAGCTCCAACGGGCCCTTGACCTTACCTATCTGTTCGTCTCGCATGACCTTGCCGTGGTGCGGCAGATTTCGGACACGGTCTCAGTCCTGCACAATGGCCGGCTCGTGGAGAGCGGCTCCGTCGAGGGGGTCTTCGCCAATCCCGCCAGTGCCTATACGCGCGAACTCATCGACGCCATTCCGGGCAAAAAGCTCGCCGCGCCCTCTGGCACAGGCTGGCCTAAGGGCGAACAGCCGTTTCTGAAACTGGCATGATCACGAAAGTAGTCTCATTGTGACCATCAAACGTCTCGGCTTTTTCACCAGGCTTCTCGACGAGGTCGACGCGCACGAGCGCTATCGCCGCGCCACCGAACAGATCGTCTGGGCAGAGAAATTCGGCTTCGATTCCGCCTGGGTCGCCCAGCATCATTTCGACGAAAGCGAAGGCGGCCTTCCCGCGCCGCTGGTCTTTCTGGCACAGATCGCCGCCCGTACCTCGCGCATCCGACTGGGCACGGGGATCATCACGCTGCCAATGGAGAGCCCGGTGCGCGTCGCCGAGGACGCGGCGGTGCTCGATATCCTGTCCGGCGGGCGCCTGGAGGTTGGCATGGGTACTGGCGGTACGGCCTCGGCCTTTGCCGCCTTCGGCCTTGACAGTGCCAGGCGCTCCGAAATCTTCGGCAAGCATCTGGCTGTCGT
>Ga0206796_1009_pt1 | contig 45719 bp, 44 predicted proteins | sample Alteio_BWOrgCont_68_FD_152895 | JGI IMG/M metagenome (GOLD analysis project Ga0206796, IMG submission 152895) | Enriched cells from forest soil in Barre Woods Harvard Forest LTER site, Petersham, Massachusetts, United States -... | ecosystem: Environmental > Terrestrial > Soil > Temperate forest >...
TGGGAATGGCCGCGGTCAGCCACGTGCCGAGATCCGCCAACCAGACAGGTAAGGAGTTGGCAAAATCCGAGCTGCTGAAATTGTCCTTGGAGATGACGAGATAGCACAGGATATAGGCGATAAAGAATTCCGGGACGGAGATCGTGGTCAGCGTCAGTGCGTTGATCGCCCTGTCGAAGAAGGAATTTTGATAGAGCGCGGTGAGCATGCCGAGCCCGAGCGCCAGGGGAACGGCGAAGCTGGCAGTCATCACCGCCAGGAAAAAGGTATTGTAGAGCCGCGGGCCGATGATGTCGGTGACGGTGCGAACGGCTTGCGGGCGGCTCGCGAGCGACATGCCGAAATCGCCATGGACCGCCCCACCGATCCAGGAAAAATAGCGCTCGACGGCCGGCTGATCGAGGCCGAGCTGATGCCGGTAGGCGATGACGGTCTCCCTCGTCGCCGACCGTCCCAGCATGGCTTCGGCGAAATCGCCGGGCAACGCCTCGATCGATGTGAAGATGAGGATGGAGACCATAAAGAGGGTGACCACGCCCAATCCCAAGCGCTGCAACACCGTCAGCAACAGCGGATGCAGGAACCTGCGGCCGCCAGTATGAATGGAGCCTCCGCCCGCATCGCTCACATCGGTCATCAATCCATCCTGGTCACGGCGCAAAGATCGAGAGACCTCTCGGCCTCCGACCGTCGCCGCAAGCCGGCGGGTTCCGCCGGCGTGAGCGTCAGTCTTCCACCCACCAACGCGAGATGAACTGCCAGCCATCCAGTTCCCAGGCCGTTGAGATGGCGTCGGCATGTTTGACGCGCTTACTGAGCGCCCAGATATTGTTCGGAATGATCGGGGCGATCAAGCCGCCGTCATCATGCACGATCGTCTGCATTTCGCCATACATCTGCGAGCGCTTCGCCTCGTCGAGCTCGGCACGAGCATCTTTGAGCAGTTTCTCGAAGGCATCATTGTTAAAATGCGTGTCATTCCAGGGCGCTCCGACCTTGAAGGCGACGGAGAACATCTGGTCTTCGGTGGGACGGCCACCCCAGTCAGTCGCGATGAACGGCTTCTTGAGCCAGACATTCGACCAATAGCTGTCCGCCGGTTCGTTGATGACATTGATGTTGATGCCGGCTGGCTCGACATTGGACTTGAAGAGAACCGAGCAATCCACCGCGGCGGCAAACGCCGCAGCCGATGCCGACAGATCGACATTCAGCTTTGAATGGCCGGCCTTCTTCAGATGGAACGCCGCCTTGTCGGGGTCGTAGGTGTACTGCGGGATGTCCTTGTTATAGTAGCGGTATGCCGGCGTGATCGGATGATCGTTGCCGATGGTGCCGTGTCCGGCGAGCGCGACCTTGAGCATGGCCTCGCGATCGATCCCATATTTGAGGGCGAGGCGGACGTCGTTGTTGTCGAAAGGCGGCGTGTCGCAGAACATCGTGAAGCCGTGGAAACGGAATCCGGAATGCTCCTCGACTTTGAGCTTGGTGTTGCGCTGCAGCATGGCGAGCGTGCGCACATCCGGCCTGTCGATCAGATCGACCTCTCCGGTCAACAGCGCGTTCTGGCGGGCCGTAACGTCGCTGATGACGAGGACTTCCGCGGTTGCGAGATATCCGACGTCCGGATTCCAGTAATTGTCGGATTTCTCGAAGAGTGCCCGCACGCCGGGCTGGAATTCCTTGAGCCTGTAAGGACCGGCACGACTGCCTTCTTCGTTCCAACCGATCTTTCCGTCGGGACCGGCCTTGCAGATGGCCAGCTGGTAATCTGTCAGGATGTAGGGAAAGTCTGCATCGCCGCTATTCAGCTGGACAACGACTGACTTGTCGCCGTCGGCGGTAACGTCCTTGATGTTGGCGACAATGGGCTTGGCTGCGGAGGTCGAAGCGGCGGTGCGGTGATAGTTCAAGGACGCGATGACATCGGCTGCGGTCACCGGCTGGCCGTTGTGGAAGACGGCGTTACGCAGCTTGAAGACCCATTTCGTGGCCTGATCGGAGCCCTCCCAGCTCTCGGCGAGATCGCCATGGAGCTTGTTGTCCGGCCCCACGACGGTCAGCTTTGCGTGGACCGAATAGGACATCATGATCGCGAAGCCTTCGCTGAAGGTTCCCGGCTCCAGTGAATCGGAGGACGAACCTTGCGAGCAGCCCATGCGCAAATGGCCACCCTTGACGGCAGCGCGTGCAGTGCGAGGTTGAAACAAAGGTCCCACCATCAGGCCAACGCCCAAAGCGCCGGCGCCTTTGATCAGGCTCCGACGATCGACCAGACCGTGAGATTTCGGCTGCATATCTGCTGGGGTCTGCACGTTTAGTTCTCCTCTGCTCCCAAAGGCGCCCGTCGGCCGGTGCTGATCCCGAACCTTGCTTCCATTTGCGATGTTCGGTCGCCAATTGTTCCAATTGTTGAACCAATATCTCTATATTCAGCACGCAAGGCAACTGGAAAGTACACAAAAAGAGTAGAAAAATACGGCAAGCCTCGCGAGCCCTGCCAGTCTCGTTAGGCACAATTTGCCGCTATGATTTCGGCTGCCCGTTGCCCGATCATCATGCAGGTCGGGGCAATGTTCACGCTGACCATTTTCGGCATCACCGATGCGTCGGCGACCCGGAGCTTTTCGAGGCCGATGACCCTGAGCTCCGGGTCAACGACGCTTCGCCGGTCGCTGGGTGCGCCCATCCGGCAGGTTCCAGCGGGATGATAGCCCGTCGTCGCTGTCTCACGGACATAGGCGGCGAGCGCCGCATCGTCCCGACAATCCGCTCCGGGGGCCAATTCGGCGCCGGTCCAGCCTTCCAGGCTCGGCGCCGCAAAGAGGAGTCGTGCCAGCTTGATGCCGCCGATCATAACGCCGAGATCATAGCCTTCTTGATCGGTGAAATAAGCGGGCTCGACGAGCGGCGCGTCGTTGACATCGGTCGATCTCAACCGTACCGAGCCCTGGCTCCTCGCGCGGTTCACGGTCATGTAAGCGGTGAAGCCATGCGGCGCCGAGGGATAACCGGCCGGCGCCGTCTGCTGCTCGAACAGCTCCGGCCCGAGCTGCATCTCGATGTCTGGCCATGTCTTGTCCTTGCGTGTCCGCGCGAACAGGACCCCGGAATAGTTCCAGACCGGAGCGCGGCTCATGGGCCGCAGTGCGGCCATGTTGACGCAAGCCGCAGGGTGGTCGAGCAGATGGGCGCCAACGCCCGGCAGATCACGCCGCACCGCAATGCCGAGAGATGCAAGATCGTGCGCCGGACCGATGCCGGACAGCATCAGCAGCTTCGGCGTATCCAACGCGCCGGCGGCGAGCACGACCTCCCATCGCGCGAGGAAATCGCCCCGGACTGTCGACACACCGCAGACCTCATCATCCGGTCCGAAGAGAAGGCCGGTCACGGCGGTGTCGGTGAAGACGGCCAGATTCGTGGGCAGACGGGAAAGCGGATGTAGGAACGCGACAGAAGACGACTGCCGCTGCGTACCGGCCTTGCTCATCCGATAGGTCCCCATCCCCTCCTCGAAGGGCGCGGAGAAGTCAACCGCCGCAAATCCAAGATCATGTGCCGCGTCCCACAGCATGCGATGGCCCTCCCCGTCCGGTAGCTCGGTCTCGACATGGATGCGCTGTTCCAGCGCTTCGAAATGAGGCGTCACGTTGCCGGGCCCCCACCCGGTAGCACCGGCGGCCACCCAGTCGTCGAAGTCGCTCGCCGGCGGCCGAAACCAGATGCAGGTGTTCTGAGACGTCGATCCTCCCAGGACGCGGCTGGTCGGATAAAAGAAGCGATCATTGCCGGCGGCCGGCGGAACGATCGGCACGAGCCGCGCGAGCGGGCTCGCCGTCACCTCCTTATAGCGCCGGAAGTCCAAGACCTCGGCTCGGCCTTCGTCCGTCGGGCCGGCCTCCAGCAACGCGATCCGGCCCGAGGTCTTCTCGGCGAGCGTTCGCGCCAGCACCGCGCCGGCGGCCCCACCCCCGACGACCACGTGATCGAAAGCCCAGCGTTCCATTGTATCCTCGCAACCCTCCTGTATCCGTGGAAAGGCTCAACGCCGTTCCTCGCTTCCGTCCGCCGACGCCGCCGCCCGGCGGGGTCCTCGCGCCTCGCTGCGCGCCGTGCGGATCGCCTCTCGCCGAAGATGGTCGAACCGCGTCGGCTGGCCGGTTCGAGCCGTGAGTCCTCCATCGGCCACCAGACAGGCCCCGGTGACGAAGGACGCTTGGTCGGAGGCGAGAAAGAGGATGGCCTCGGCCAGCTCGGTGGCCGTGCCGATGCGGCCGATGGCGCAGGCCTCGTTGTATTCCTCCAGCTCGGCCTTCGAGATCGTGGCCAACATACGCTCCGAGGCGATGGGGCCTGGACAGATTGCATTGACGCGAACGCCGTATTGCCCCTCTTCCCATGCGAGAGACTGGGTGAGCGAAATGATGGCGGATTTCGCGGCGTTGTAGGCGGCCCAGTCCGGATCGCCGCGCAGCCCGGAGATCGACGCCATGTTGACGATGCTGCCTCTGCGCCTCGCGCGCATCGACGGTAGCACAGCTCGACACGCGATCAGCGTGCTGCGAACGTTGAGCCGGTAAAGCCGGTCCCAGACGCTGAGGTCGATATCCGCGATGAGGCCCTGCGCGCTGCCGCCTGCGATGTTGATCAGCACGTCGACATGGCCGGCGCGGTCGACCACCTGCGCGAGTGCACCTCGAAATTCGTCTTCCTGTAGGACGTCCGCCCGCAAGACCTCCACTTGCGCCCCGCCCGCCAAGAGACGGTCCGCGAGGCTGCGCGCCATATCGTCCTTGACGTCGAGGACGAAGACATGCGCTCCTTCTGCCGCCAATTGCGCGACGCAGGCTGCCCCCATGCCGTCCGCCCCGCCCGAGACGACGGCGATCCTGTCCGCGAAACGTGACCCGTGCAGATTCATACCCACCTGTCCTTCCCCCCGCGCCCCTTCTCGACGCTGGCGTGTCCGGGAGCGCGGAGGGCCAGCCGAGCCCCGGCTTCAAGCGATCCGCGCCCCTCGGGCGGAGACGTCACGCCAAAAGTTTCAAATGATAGAACAAGATCATGCATCTTGACACGGCGATTATCGCGGTGCAACCCTCCCCTGGATTACACGGCTTCTGTGGAGCACCGCCAGACCGATGGGGTGATGAAGATCTCATCGTCGAAGAAAGTCCGATATGACGAACGACAAGGACGTGTCCAAACCCGCGCGCCGTCGGTAGATGATGCGAACCGCCCAGAGATCACGTGCCGCCCGCTCGGCGCTGGTCCAATGGAGCGCGATGCGAATGGACGAGATAACGGGACAGCCCGAAAGCGACACCATGAAAAGCCGGCCAGATCAGCGCTTTGTCCGCACCGAGTTCGCAAGCCTCACGGGCACCCCTCCTTACATACGCACCCCGATCCGCTCGCGCAGCGGGCTGAAGAGGACGGCGTTCTTTCCGACGATTGGCGCGCTAGCCACCGACTTCAAGCTCCACAACACCTATATCAAGCCCGACTTCTTCACGGATCCCGTCGAGGAATATTGGGCAATGCGGCGCTGCGCCGGCCTCTGGGACGTAACCGGTGAGGAGATCATCGAAATTGCCGGACAGGAGGCCGAAGCACTGCTCGACGACCTCATGCCGCGCGACGTGCGCAAGATGAAGAAAGGGCACTGCTATTATTCGGTGCTCTGCTACGACTCTGGCGGCATCGTCGAGGACGGCATCCTCGTGCGCTTCGACGACCAGCTCTTCTGGTGGATCGGCGGCCCGGGCAGTTCGGAAGAGTGGCTCTTTGCCAACGCCCACGGGCGCAATGTAACGATTACGAGCTTCAACGATCGCATTCACGTCGCCAGCCTTCAGGGCCCGAAGTCGCGCGAGTTCCTGCAGCGGGTCTGCGACAGCGACATCTCCAACGTTCCCTTCTACGGCATGTTCAGAGCCGATGTCTGTGGCGTGCCGGTGACGGTGACCCGCACCGGCTATACCGCGGAACTCGGCTACGACATCTATGTGGAAGTGGAGCGCGGCGCTCAGTTCTTCGCGGACCTATGGGACGAGGTCTCGAAGAGAGGCGCCGCCCTGTGCGGCAGCCGGGCATTGGGCATCCGGCGGGTCGAAGCGGCGATCCTCAATTTCGGACAGGATTTCGATTGGCAGCACTCGCCCGTCGAGATCGGCCTCGGCTGGATGATCAGCGAGACGAAGTCGCCCTACCGTGCCCAGAAGGCCCTGGCCGCCACCAAGGCAAATCCGCCGGGTCGGAAGCTCGCCGGCTTGCGTATCGAAGGCGAGGAGGTCCCACTCGTCGGCGACAGAGTGCTGGCCGACGGCAAGGAAGTCGGCGTGGTTACGTCGGCAACCGATTCCCCAAGCCTCGGACATCCACTCGCCATCGCATGGATGGACGCCGATGCCTGCGCCCTCGGCACGCAGACATCGGTGGACTATGAAGGCCGGGTTCAGGGAGCGACAGTCGCCGCAATGCCCTTCTTCGATCCGGAACGCAAGCTGTCGAAGGCCTGAAAGTCTGTTTGATAGCCTTGCATCGGTCGTCTGATCTGAATCACGCTGACGATTTGGACGCGAGAAGCAACGGCGGATGGCCAAGATCGGAACGAAAACTAGGCGCTACCCCAGCGATCCGCGGGACGAGGAACGAATAGCCGCCCAACGGCATCGTTCAGCGAAATTGTGCCCTGCAGCAACACGTGCTCGTGCTGACTTGGACCGTTCATTCGGTGCCGCGCATCGCAGAGACAAATCGTCTGGCTGTCACGCAAGAAGGACCGGATTTTTGGCGCGTCGATACAAATTACGGCTTCATGGAAACGCCGAATGTTCTGAGAGTTCTGGCAGGCAGCAGAGCCTTGGGATGCAATCTCGATCTTGCTGATGTCACCTACTATGTCGGGCGTGAGACCACCGTAGCTCGAGATGACTGCTAGGGCTTGCCAGTCTGGAAACGCGTGGCATTCGCTGTCATGAGTCGCAACAGCGCACGTATTAGCGATTATCTGAAGCTGCCCAACGACCAACTTGTCGAAATCGGCCGGCAGCTCCCAATTTAGCTCCGGGCGTGTAGGCGAAGAGAACCTGCGGATTCCAATGGTGGACTCCAGTTGCAAGGTGACTTCACCTCATCTTGTACAACCTTCCTTGCCTTCATGGCCTTGATTGCACCCGAGACCCAGTGGCTTTTGTTGCTTTTCGTGCTGCTGGCCCTCTCAGGCGCTTTTGCGCTGATATGGAAGACAAATCCGCGTTCGCCCGATGGACCCTGATCGAAGAGCCGTCATCGGTTGCACCTCGCAAGGCGTACGGATGAGAATATTGCCCGGCAATGGTGTGACCGCATCGCAGGGGTTGGTTATTTGCAATCAAGACACCACGTCTAAGAATCTGGAAGCCTACTTTTTTCGGGTTGACAGATTGAGCAGACGAGCGCATTTCCCAAATTGTCGCCGGAGGTTTTCCAGCGACATTCCAACATCTTGAAGGACAAATGGGCACTATTCCCATAGGCGACACAACCTTGGCGCCGTCCAAGCGCGTGACGCCGCATAATCCTGGACGTCTTTGCGGGTGGTTCCGCATGAGCAGATAGCGCGACTCGCGACTATCAGTCCCGCTCATCATCCGGCTGCAAGCTCGACAGGCCGGAAATGAGTCAAGTGAACCATACACTTGCCATTTACATTTCCATGGGAAGCTCTTTTGTGAGCGTCGCGAACGGTTTCATGCCGTTCAGCGGCTGGAACGAATGACCACGCTTGTCGCGGCGGGTCACGGGCATTCCTGTGATCCCATCCTGCGCAAGCCAGCATAGGAGATCGACTTGAACGACGGCTCTAGTAGCCCGGTCAATCGCATCGTGAACGCCTTGGCCGGCTCATCCAACTCTCTTCGATTAGTTCCTCAAACCTGCTGGCGGAGCGCCGCAGGGTAAGCACAGCCATCTGATGGTTCTGGGCTTTCCCTTCGCCGTGATCCGCCGGCGAAGGATGTGCCTCATGAACGTAAATGCAAACCTCAATGCATCGGCGACTGCGGTCCTCGATGATGCTCATATCGGCAATATCAGCGGTGCCTTCGGTACGATCACGCATGGCGACATCGCGCCACGGCGGACCTGGAAGCATAAGCTCACCACGCTTCTGGCAATCCTCGGGCCCGGCCTGATCGTCATGGTCGGCGACAATGACGCCGGCGCATTCGCAACCTATGGCCAGGCTGGCCAGAACTACGGCACCAGTCTGCTCTGGACGCTGGCCCTGCTCATTCCCGTTCTCTATGTCAATCAGGAGATGGTGCTTCGGCTCGGCGCAGTGACGGGCGTTGGCCATGCACGTCTGATTTTCGAGCGCTTTGGCAAGTTCTGGGGCGCCTTCAGCGTCATCGACCTATTCTTGCTCAATGCCCTCACCATCGTGACCGAGTTCATCGGCATTTCACTGGCGCTCGACTATCTCGGCTTCAACAAGGCTTGGGGTGTCATTATCGCGGCTGGCCTGATCGTGATGGCGGTCAGCACAGGCAGCTTTCGTCGCTTCGAGCGCTTCGCGATGCTCCTGGTCGGCGCCAGCTTCCTGCTCATTCCGATCTATCTCATCGTGCATCCGCCTCTGGCTCAGGTTGCGCACGACTTTGTTGTGCCACAACTACCCCGGGACGGAAAACTCAGCGATGTGATACTGCTAATCATCGCGATCGTGGGCACCACGATCGCGCCCTGGCAGCTGTTCTTCCAGCAGAGCTACGTCATCGACAAGCGGATCACCCCCCGCTTCATCCGTTATGAGCGCGCCGATCTGTGGATTGGTATCGCCCTTGTCGTTGTCGGCGGCGGCGCGATCATGGCCTTCACGGCTGCGGCATTTGCCGGTCATGCTGCGTTCGGGAACTTCACCGATGCCGGCGGCATGGCGGCAGGCCTCGAGAAATATGCCGGCAAGGCGGCGGGGATTATGTTTGCGATCGTGCTGATCGACGCCGCGTTAATCGGTGCGGCGGCTGTCTCCTTGTCGACAGCCTATGCCATTGGCGATGTGTTTTCCGTCCGCCACTCCCTGCATCGCAAGGTGACGGATGCCAAGGGCTTCTACGTCGTCTATGCAGCGCTAATCGCCGTTGCTGCTGCGATCGTGTTGACACCGAACGCACCGCTTGGACAACTGACCAATGCGGTGCAGACCCTAGCCGGCGTGCTTTTGCCGAGCGCAACCGTCTTCCTGCTGCTGCTGTGCAACGACAAGGCTGTCCTGGGTCCCTGGGCCAACCGCGCATGGGAGAACTATTTCACCGGAGCGGTGATTGCGGTTCTGGTCATCCTGTCGGTCATTCTGACCGCGTCCGTGATCTTCCCCGATCAGACCACCTCGCAGGTCATCATGTATATTTTGGCCGGTGGTGTCGTCGCTTCCGTCGTCATTGCAGCCTCGATCACGCTGTTCAACCGGGCAAAAGACAAAGTCGCATGCGTCGGCACTAACGCCTTGCGCAACAGCTGGCGAATGCCGCCGCTTGACCAATTGCCGTCGGCAAAGATGTCCCTTTCGACGAAGACCTGGATGGCTGTTCTGCGGCTCTACCTTGTACTCGCGGGCGGACTGGTTGTTGTGCGCATCTGTCTGTTGGCATTTGGGCAAGGGTAGGATTCTACCCAATCGGAGACAATGTTTGAGCTGAAGCGGCTTGCAGACCCTGCCAGGCCGCTTCAATCCTCCAGCTTCTTTCTATGCCTATCCTCGTGGCTGCAACAACGCCCCATCGATTTGAAACTTATGGCGGTGTGCGGATGGAGAAGGCCATGATCACGCCAATTTTGATTTTGCGCATCGCAGACGCGGGCCGTCGTTCGGGCGCCATCGCCTTGCTATGGGGCGCGGACGCGTTTCTCCACCCACTCTTGCTACTTCATCGCCACCACCAAATCAGCGTGAGTGCCCTACGTATGTTCAAGCGTGTTGCTTGCCGCCTGAATCGGGCTAGCGTTTGGGTCTCCATCGCCCAGCCGCGGTTCCACCACTCCAACAAGAAAGGAAAGGCTCGATCAGCATCGCAGCTATCAAACATGAAGCGCTGGCCTTCGGAACTGCGATGACGGTCCGTGCTTTGAGCGGCATACCAAATCAGTGGAGCTTACGCCTGTCGGACTTTGGAACAGGCCAGCTCATGGTCTTGCAATCTCCGGCAACTCATTTCGCAGTCGAGCATGGAGATATCGGAGAAGTGTCGTGACAGGATCCCTCGTTATCGTTGACCTTGTCGGCAACATCGTTCTGTTTCTCTGGGGGATGCACATGGTCCAAAGCGGGGTCGAACGGGCCTTCGGTTCGGACCTGCGCAGGGTACTGGGACGGGCTTTGCGCTATCGATTGGTAGCTGCCGCCGTTGGTGCCCTTGTGACGATGCTTTTGCAAAGCAGCACGGCCACAGCGATGATGGTCACTTCATTTGCGGCACGCGGAGCGGTGGCTCTGATACCGGCATTGTCCGTCATGCTCGGCGCAAATGTGGGCACGGCCGTTATCGTCAAAGCCCTGTCATTCGACGTATCTTGGCTTTCCCCCCTGCTCTTCTTGACCGGATATTTCGCGTTCAAGCGCAGTCCCAAGGGGCGCTATCGGGATCTTGGCCGCGTCGGCATGGGTCTGGGCCTGATGCTGCTTGCCCTGCACCTGGTCGTTGGAACAATTGAGCCGATCAGCGCGGCGCCGACTCTCAAGCAGATCCTGTCGGCGATCACGGGCGATCCAATACTCGATTTGATCCTGGCCGCGGCCCTGACCTACACGGCCCATTCGAGTGTCGCCGTCATCCTCCTATTGATCGGGTTGTCGGCCGGAGGCGCCGTCGCGCCTGCTGCTGCGGTCGCGATGGTGCTGGGGGCAAATCTCGGGAGCGCGCTGCCCCCGGTCGTGGAAACGGATGGTACCAACCCCGCCAACCGTCGTGTGCCGATCGGCAATCTTGTGTTTCGGGCGGTGGGCTGTCTTGTCGCCCTGCCCTTCACCAATCTGCTGGCAGACCTGCTGTGGCGCCATTTTCCATCTTCGGCCGACGCGATCACGACATTTCACCTCGGGTTCAATGTCGTTCTGGCTCTGGCGTGCATCGGCCTTCTCGGTCCGGCGGATGTCCTGCTGACCCGGCTTCTTCCCGAGAAGGGCAGGCCGGAAGTGGAAGTGGCGCGCCCCCTGTTCCTTGAAACCGAAGCACTTGAGACGCCCTACCTGGCGCTGGCCAACGCGGCCCGTGAAATCCTGCGTATGGGAGATCTTGTCGATGCCTTGCTGCGCCTGGTGCCCGGCCTGATCGAACACCGCAATAAGGCCACCATTGAACAGGCCAACCGGCTCGGCCGCGAGCTCGACGTGCTGCATGAAGCCGTCAAGGGATATCTGGCGCGCCTGGAGCATGGGGAACTCACGGATCGCGATCTGATCCGGCTTTCGGATCTGATCGAGTTTGCCGTGAATCTGGGACATGCGGGAGATTTGTTAGAGCGCCTCATCCAAGGATCGACACGCAGGGATCGCATAGACGATCCCGTCGACCGTGCCATCCTGATGCAGATTCATGCACAGGTCGCAATGGACTTGCGTTTAGCTCTCGACCATGTTGACCGAAGACCGGCGTTCCGCCCGCGAACTGATCGACGCCAAGCGTCAGCTCAACGAGCTTGAGCGCACGGTGTCTCGAGATCACCTGGCACGGCTCAGTGGGCAGGATGCCGCAGGCCTCGGAGCCAGTACTTCTTTCCTCGCGGTGCTTCGGGATCTGAAGCTCGTCAATTCAGATTTTGCCGGCATCGGATATGCGGTTGTCGATCCACCGGAGAGGTCGAGATCGCAACAGCCGGAAATATCGGCTTCCGAAACAAACGAAAAACCAATGGGATGATTTTGGGGTGTTGTGAGATTCCGTCGATGAATGGCCGGCCAAACACGTATATGCCGGGCCATATGGCAGGAAGCCCCGCCCTGCTTGCGGAAGCCGGTCTCAACTACGCGTACACTCAAGTATTCCATGGATACGTCGATGCCGGAATGCTGCTTCATGGTCGTCTCTTCGTGATGACTGGAGCAATGTCCCTAGAAGCACACTTGTCGCAGGGCACTTAACCGTAAGAATGCGGCACCTCTCGCAAACTGTGGCACTTAATTATGAGAATTTCACTGCCTCACTTCTCAAATGTGATGCCAAGGCGAGAATGAAGTCGACGTCATACGCTGTCCGCCTAGGATATTGAAATCTATATAGTTTGATCCCTGCAGCATTCCATTTGGGGAACGCAGTCATTTCAATCGAGCGTTCAAAAGCGCAGAGAACACCGTGGCGGTTGGTTCTCAAATTAAGTGCCAATTGTCAAACTACCTGCCAGGCTAACCTGCTGAAATCGCTGGCAACGCATTCTTACGTTCAAGTGCCCTGCGACAGCAGGATACCAGGCAGGGGTGACAGTTCCATCTCTACTCAAGGTGTTGGATGGCGTTCCGCCCGCTAGGGGCCAGACCCGAAACCGTTAGGCCGCCTAAAGCAATCGAAATGCGGAAAAATGGAAGTTATAGCGCGTCGATTGTGATGAGCGGTTGGCGTCAATTAGGATTAGCGACCGCTCATCGTAGTTGTCGCGCGGCAGAAGTTGACCTTATCACCATCAACACCTCGCGAAGACCCTTGGTTGCCCCTTATTTGGCGGTGCCTTGCCAATCGCGCACGATGTCGCCGAGCCCTGAGATTTGCTTCCCGAGGTCAGGTTGGCTGTCGGATAATTGCGCGGTGTAACTGGAAAGGGCGCTGTCAAAGCCCTCGGGATTCTGCCTGCGAAGATTGGCCAGGCGATTCATTGTCGATGCTACGGTAAGCTGAACGTCGTCCCCAAATTCGTCACTTTTGGCGTACTCGGTGCCGAGAGACGCTAAGGTGATCGGATTCGGCACTACGATTTTCCGGCTTTTGGTGTTTGGAAGATTCTCTTCGAGGGCGGGTTGATAATTGTCGGCGCACGCCACTACGGTGTAGAGACGCGTCTGGGAACCAAGCCTGACTGCAAAACTTCCCTGATCGGAGGTCATTGCAGCGTCCAGGCGCTTGGCGTCCGGACTTGATTCCTTTTCACAGAAGCCGTCAGGCACAACCTGTACCCCAGCGGCCCACGCTCGCACCTCGGCATGTAACGGCTGCATACTGTCCTGGTCGACCACGCGCCCCAGATGAGGGATCTGTGCCTCATCACTCGTGGCAGATGAAAATACGGCTAGCCACGCAACTATCGAAACAATCGCCAAGCAAGTAGGATGCTGACAAGCCATATTATCCCTCCCGAAATCCAGACCGTCCTGTTCAGTTCACGAACACTTGCGGACCGCAGAACCTGAGCGTCTGCGGGCGTGAGCTGCACCCTATTATCGCCCAGCTCATTTGCCCCGCAGTCGACAGCGATACCTTGCGGAAAAACCAAATTCTGAATTCGGTATCCGGGATCGGGGCCGCCGCCGTTGACCTTCAGGCTGGCTGCGCGTTCGTATCCAGCAATATCAAAAGTACGACAGACTCCTTTCGGCGGCACGGAGACGACGGCCTGCACAATACTATTGGACCCGAAGAGTTGTAGTTGATTGACGGCACCGGAGTGCTTTTCGATAATCCGGACCGATGTCCGGACGATTACAGCGTGAGCAATGTAAAAACTCGCTGCGCTCATCAGGACCATGAGGAGACCGGCAGCACCAATCGAGAAGAAAAGCTTCGGACGGGTACCGGCAGCTGCCGGAGGTTTTGCCCATCTATAAAGTAACTGAATTACTGTTACCATTAAGCAAATATCGATAAAAGCAACCAGGATAAGCCGCCACTCCAACCCGAGGCTAGAAACTTGGATTGCGCTTTCGGTGATTCCCGCACCGAGTGCTACTGGAATCCCCCAAAAGGATTTCAAGATTTTGGCGATACTCATCGGTGCCTTGCCGCGTGGTGCCGAGCCGACAGAGGCACACTAGCACCTTCGACCTATGAGCCAAATGGCCGAAACGCCGCTTGACGGCTCTCTCAATACTATTCTTGCGAAAGCTTTGGCACCGACACGAACGCCGGAGGTCGCACGACATTCAGACCAGTCTCGGCCAGGTAGAGATTTCGGTTGCAGCCGGCCTTCTGCGGGGCGCCAATCATAGACCTGCCAGCGCGTCGCACCATGCTTGCGGGCGACCTCTACCACCGGCATCCTCGGCATCAGGCTCTCGGCCGCAATCAGGGATTTCTACCCCGCCGAGCGAAAGCGTCGGCCCGAAGGACCTTCCAGAACCTCCAGCCGGCCACCGTAACCACTGGTCGAGACGTCCAAATGGACGTCCATTTTGCGCTCTGCTCCCCCGCGGATCCTCCGTCTCTGCGTCGCAGGATGCTTGCACATTCACATCATGCGCCGCACGAGGGGAGCGGCGTAGCGCTTGCCGCTAAGCGAATATTTTAGTTATTTCAAATGGTTGATCCACATTGGTTTCAATACCGATGGACCAGCATATGCGACCCTATAGGTGGTTTTGCACCCGAAATTGGGGAATTTTCACCTGATTGCAGCGGTCGTTAGGGCGACCTGAGAATCTGGTCTGCATTCGTTCTCCCTAAGCGTGTCACTGAGAGAGTTCTTGTTGTTGCCCCTCCTACCCCCGAAATAAAATGACGTTGGCAAACTGGAATCTCGAGTTAGATGCCCAAAGTCGACAGAAATCCCACGTTAAATGGACAAGCCTGAGCATTGAGCCGAGCGCCAAGCCATTGAAATTGTTCAATTCGCAATCTTCAGCCCAAGATGCCAAGTGACAGCGCTCCTGTGACATTGCCCTCCACGCCCTTCAAATCGGCCTCATCGGTCCGCGACTGACTCGGTGAGACAATCGACCAGCGGGCCTCGCTCAGCAAATTCCGGTCGCTTACGTGGCCAGGTGAGCCAATAGCCCGCTTCCATACGCAATGAGTGGTCAGTCAACCGCAAGAGGGAGCGAGCTTCGAACGCAGCACGGCAAAGCGCGAGCGAGGCCAAGAGAACGCCCAAGCCAGCTTCTGCCGCCCTCAATGCCTGCACGAAGGTGTCGAAGCGCAACAGTGGCGCCCGCGGCGGCTCCTCCAAATTTTTCGACCAGTCGCGCCATCCGATCCTCGGCCCCGAAGTGGCTATCCGAGGCAGTTTCTGCCAGTCCGCAATCGGACTACCGACCAATGCCGGCGAGGCGACCGGCGCTAGCTCTTCCAAATAGAGCCGCCGCGCCTCGCGATCGGGCCAGTTGCCTTCACCGAAGCGAATATCAAAGTCGGCTTCCGAACGGTCGTAGTCGGGTAAGTTGTTGATCGTTTCGAAGGAGAATTGGGTCTGAGGCAGGCGGCGCGCGATCTGCGCAAGGCGCGGAACGATCCAGAGCTCGATGATTGAAGACGATGCGGCGATGGCGATTTTGCGGCGAGGCGCCTCGAATAGATTGGCAGCGCTATGCACCAACTGAGAGAGAGCGCCCTGCACGTGGGGCAGCCATGCCTCTCCCTGGGTCGACAGAATGACACCCCGGGCCTGCCGATTGAACAGTTGCGCACCCAGCCGCAACTCGAGATTTCTGATGCGCTGGCTCACAGCGGCCTGGGTGAGTCCGAGTTCGTTCCCCGCTGCGGTAAAGCTGCCTAGGCGCGCGGCGGCTTCGAAAACCCTGATCCATTCGAGCGGCGGCAAGTTTTGATGATGATCAGCCATAAGGAATTTGATGCCATCTTATTGATATTCGTTGTTTGTGGTTATGGCGTCTTGGGTATGAACTGTCGAGAGTATCATCCTTACGCGACCAGGAGACCGACATGCCCACGCAGTTTGATATCGCCATTCTGAATGGGGGCGACGCCATCGCCGTGACATTTCCCGAAGGCAGGACGCGCCGCTTTCATGCCATCTGGCTGCGAGACAACGCCTGGGACGAGTCGACACGGGCGCCAGGCAACGGACAAAGGTTGATAACACTTGGAGATATCCCGGCGGACACACATATCTCCGCCGCGAGGTTCGAGGCTGGGCAGCTGCAAGTGACTTTCCAGCCCGAGGGCCGCAGGATCGCCTACGATATCCAATGGCTGGCCGGTCACGCCTATGACAAGGCCGAGTCCCGCTCCCCAGGTTGGTCAGCTGCAGAGATCGAGACCTGGGACGCCAATCTCAGCTCAAGGATTCCAGTGGCCGATTTTGAAGCGGTGAGCCACAGCCAGGCGGCATTGGGCAACTGGCTGCACGGCGTGCGCCGCTACGGCTTCGGCAAGCTCAGGGGGGGCCCTGTCGAAAGCGGAGCGCTGCTACGGGTGGCGTCGCTTTTCGGATATGTCCGGGAGACCAATTACGGCAAGCACTTTGAGGTTCGGACGGAGGTAAACCCGACCAACCTTGCTTATACCGGGCTCGGTCTCCAAGCACATACGGACAACCCCTACCGTGATCCTGTTCCCACGCTTCAGATTTTATACTGCTTGGAAAATACGGCGCAGGGTGGGGAGAATATGGTCGTCGATGGATTTCGCGCCGCGGAGCGCCTACGGCAGGAAAATTCGCGAGGCTTCGACTTGCTGGCGCGCTACTGCGCGAAGTTCGAATATGCCGGCAGCTCGGATGTCTGCCTGCGCTCACGCCGGCCCATGATCGAACTCGCTCCCGACGGGGAATTGATCGGCATCAGGTTCAACAACCGTTCGGCGGCGGCGATCACCGACGTTCCATACGAGGATATGGCTGACTACTACATTGCGTATCGGCGACTGGGCGAGATTATCGACGACAGCGCCATGGAAGTGGTGTTCAAGCTTGCTCCCGGGGAGTCCTTCATCGTGGACAACACCCGGGTCCTACACGCGCGCAAGGGCTATTCCGGAGCGGGTTCGCGCTGGCTTCAAGGATGCTACGCGGACAAGGATGGGCTCCTTTCGACTTTAGCCGCCATCGAGTCGCACGACAGAAAGGCTGCCTGATGCAGAACCCAAGCCACCAGACACTGTCGCCCGAAACAATCGTCGCCTTCATTGGTGACATCTTTGAGCGCCGCGGCGGCGAAGAGTATCTCGGCGAGCCGGTAACGATGGCCGAACATATGATGCAGGGAGCTCACCTTGCGGAGCAGCACGGCGAAGAGGAGGTCATCATCGTCGCGACGCTCCTGCATGACATCGGCCATTTCACGAGCGAATTCGGCACCTTTTCAATGGACGATACGCATGACAAGCGTCACGAAGAAGCGGGTGCGCAAGTGCTTGAGCATTTCTTTCCTAGCCTCGTCGTCGACTGCGTGCGCCATCACGTCGCGGCTAAAAGATACATCTGCGCGACCGACCCGAACTACTTTGCACAGCTATCCGCAGCTTCCATTCACTCCCTGAAGCTCCAGGGCGGACCGATGGATACCGCTGAAATCGCGCGGTTTGAAAGGAACCCGAACATCAAGGAGATCGTGCGTGTTCGACATCTCGACGACGCTGGCAAGATCGCCGGGATGATCACGCCGGGATTTGCGCACTACGCCCCGATGTTACAACGTGTTGTCAATGCCCATTGTGGTGTCGCTGGACGATGATCCGAAATTGCTGAGGTGTCATGGCCATTGTCGCTTGGCGTCTTGGCGTGAGACTTCGCGAGTTTTGTCGCGGTTAAATTCGCGATGTGAGGCAGGCTTGGCCCTCTGTTCAAAGTGCTCGATTGGTGCCTTGAGCACAGAGCTTCGCGTTTCCGCCCCTATCTGATGTCGAATGCATTTGGCTAAGGCGTTGTGTAAGCAAAGAAAGCCAGCCCCACTCCTCGTCACAAACGACAACGCAACAATCTGCTCAAAGCTATCCAACGGCAGCGCTGTAACCATTTGAAATAACTAAACTATTCGCTTAGCGTGTCGCGGGGAGCAGTTCTTGTCGTTGCCCCAACCAATGCCGCTTCATTGAGTTCGGCAATCCACGCCATACGTTCCTTGAAGTCGCCCGCTCTCAGCGTGCAAGCGATCGGCGGTGTTGAGGGTGTTTGATCCGGCATCGTGGCTCTCCTTCTAGCCGGACCGTAGCTCTTCAAGTAACTTGAGGTTCAAAAAAAAAATTATTGCTCCGGCCACAACTGGATCTGCTTTCCACATTCGGATTACCGCTTGTCACGAGAAGACCCTTCGCGTTTGGCTCTGTCCGCGTAGGTATCCCGGATCGGACAGTTGCGATCAGGCCGCAGATTTCAATAGAGGTGTCATTGCTTCATGAATCCAAAGCCATTCTCGGGCGGCCGATCGCGTGGTGTCATCACCGCGAAGTGTCGCCACAAGCTCCTGATAGCGTCGAGCGCGCTCGCGGTGCGTTCGTGCCCAATCGATGAACTCACTGTCAGCATCGCGCCGCATGACTCGTGCCAGGCCGCTGAGCCACTCCCGCGCGATGGCGGCTGCATTCGTGGATGTCGGCAGATCTCCATTCGCAATTGCCTTACGAGCTTTGGCCAAGGCCTCTTGGGAGGCGGCGGTATACGCAGCAAGATCAAACTCGCCCTTCCACACAAGCGCCATCTCGCTTCTCATCGCCTTGATGCAAGATTCTTCTGTGAGCATCTTGATGATTTCATTCCAGGCATCGATCTGTTCGGGCGTTGGCTCCTCTGGAAGCTCGGGCGTGCCCATCTCTATCATCTGCGCCTTCCAAGCATCGTCGACGTGAAATCTCTCAACAACCTTGTCGATGAAACTCTCAATCATCTTTCGTAGCTGCCCTTGCGAAAGGGTTGTCATAGCCCACAACCTTCTAAGATCGGATTCGGCGGGCTCAGACGCTCTGAGCGTCGCGCGCAGCACAGCGGCGATACGCCGACGTGAGGCGATCTCGGCTTCGAGAGTCCCGAGCCGCATCTGTAGGACCTCGGTGAGAGTCAGGTCACGTGACAGTATCTTGCGAATGGTTTTGAGACTGACACCGGCTTCGCGTAGCGCGCGGATTAAGTCGAGGCGGGCTAGATCAGCTTCGGAGTAAACTCGGTATCCATTTGATGTGCGACCCATAGGTGGAAGCAGCCCCTTGTCCGAATAGAATCGGATGCGTCGTACTGAAACGCCGCTGAGCTCTGAAATTTCACCGATGGTGTAGCTGCTGCCGGTCATCGATTCTACATAGCGTATCCACCAAGTGGAAGGTCAAGTGGTACTTGATCGCTGTTTCAACACGAATTTTTGGGTCACTTGGGTAACTACCGCCGGAGCGCACAGGGTCCCATTGTGTGATTTCAGTCTGTCTGCTTCCAACCGCAACGGATGGCCTCAAGCCGCGCCTTTGCCTGGCGCTGGCCAAGCACATAAGCGTCAGGAACAAGTCCAACGTCGAGCATCCGCGTGCCGTTTCCGGTCAATTCGCGAAAGGCCGCACTGGGTGCAACTATCTCAACCGTCGCGCCTTCGCGGCGCAGCCCGTCGATCTCAGTCAATAGGACCTTGTTAAGCGTTCTGTATGCATCCGGCGCCCCTGGCCCGCAGACCAAGTCGATGCATGAAACCACAACCGCGCTGACACAGCCTGAGGCGACGTCGGCGTTCAGAGTGCTGCGCACACCGCCGTCCATGTAACGATCGTCTCCGATCGTGATCGGGGGCCACATGCCGGGCAACGCCGCACTCGCCGCGACGGCGCGCTCCAGAGGCACGCCCGCTGATGCATTCCACACCTTGAACCGACCCGTGCGCGTACTGACCGTCGTCGCGCGCAAGCTCGGCGGCCATGGCTGCCTCTTGATCGCAGCGAAAGTCTCTCGCGCAAGCGAAGTGTCTTCGCTAATGGTTGGTGCAGCGAGTGCCATGCGACCGATTTGTATGCGTTCCGTCTCTGGGGTGGGCGAGTTCGCGGCGCGGATCATACCAGCCATCAATGCCTGCAATCTTGCCATGACCGCGGTTGAGGGTAAGCTGACGGCCGCAGCATCGGCCGCGAAGTTCATCGCAATGGGGTCGAGGCCGAGGGCTAGTCGCGCGCCGACGACGGCGCCGGCAGATGTGCCAACGATGAGATCCGCCTCCCGCAGATCGACACCCTCGGCCAGCAGACCGGCCGCGATCCCCATTTGCCACGGGCGTCCGACCGGGCCACCTCCACCCAGTACGAGCGCCTTGCCTCGCGGAGCGCGTGGCTCAGTCGCGTGATCGTTCATGCGTCGATCTCCATCGCTGCCCGTGCTCCCTCACCAGGCTGCGGTTGCGTAGGCGCGCCAACAACTCCCCGTCCCAGGGCACGCTTCCGGGAGAGGGCTGGAGGAGGGTAAAGCTCGGCGCCTGTTGGCCAGATGAATCTATCCATGCCGACGTGCTTTCAAAGCCGAGTAAAGCCATCGGCGCTCCACTCCTCGCTGCCGACGCCATTGTGCACGAAGAACAGCCCGTCGGGATCGTATTTGGCTTTGACGGCGCGAAGCCGCGCATAGTTTTTACCCCAGTACGCAGTCTGCCACAGCGGATTGAAGTAATTGCTTTCAGACACATAGGATCCTGCGTCCGGCGCGATTCGAAGCAACTCGGCGGCGGCAAGATCGATCGCACGCGCGTCTTTTCGCGCCGCGACCTCGTCGATCGGCGGTCGCGCGAGCCCGGGATAGCGAGCGCCCTCGCCGTCGGCGATGATGGCCAGCGCAAAGGCCGTCGTCGCTGCGGGATTGGTGGCGGTGTCCTTGGCGCCGGCGATCGCCTCGTCCGGGCCGCCGGCCAATCCCTTGTTGAAATGCAGAGCCACTTTCTTGGGACGGCTGGCGGCGAACAGCGCATCGGCGAGGCGGCCGGACTCTTGCAGCAAGGACGCCGGCAGCCAGACCGACTCGTATCCGTGGAAGAACGCGCCGACCTGCTCCTGATCGCCGCGCCACCAGCCGTGAAATTTGGGCGCGCCGGGGCGCGGGTCTGGGACAAAGAAGGGAAGGACCCCGTTATCCCAAAAGCGCCGCGCCGGAAGTACGCCGGTCCCGGACGGCGATTTGAAGGAAAACTCCAGCGGCGACGCGTTCGCCCAGTCGAAGAAGGGCCGCCACGCCGCTTCCGCCTGGTCCTTGTCGAGACCCTGGCAGACCATGCTGATGGTGAGCACATTGTCGGGCGCGAAGCTGACCGTTTCGCCCCAGTGCGGATTGAAAAGGGTTTCTGCATAAAACCCGACAAAGCGCTCGATGAGGTGCCGAAACGCATTGTCCGATCGCGCCTGGATCGTTCCCCATGCGCCGCCGAAGAAGGCTGGCAGCTCGTGCGTGCGCAGCGTGAGCCGGGTCACCACGCCCCAACTTCCGCCGCCGCCGCCCTTCAGCGCCCAGAACAAGTCCGGATTGACGCAAGGATTGGCGATGCGGACCGCCCCGTCCGCGGTGACGACCTCCGCCTCCAACAAGCCTCCGGCGGCCGCGCCGAACCCTTTCGAGAAGCTGCCGAAACCGCCGCTCTGAATCAGCCCGGCGACGCCGACATCCGTGCAGCCGCCGCCTTGCACGTAGCGGCCGGCCTCACTGGTCACGGCGTGATAGAGATCGATCCAAACGGCGCCCGCCTCGGCGGTGACCGCGGGAGACGGCGCGATTTTGCCTTCGCAGCTTTGCGGCGTGAAGGAGTTGTGCAACGTCACCTGGTTCATCGGGCGCGTCCAGATCAGCAGCGAGTCCGGCGCGTTCGACGTCCCTTGATAGGAGTGGCCTGCGCCCTTCACGACCAGGCGCAGACGATTGTCGCGGGCAAAGCTCACCGCCGCTGCAACGTCGGCGCTGGATCGGGCCTTCACTGCATAGGCGCTCGGCGCCGGCGTCCAGGCGTCGAGCCAGCCGGAAACTTGGGTGCCGCCGGGCTGGTCGCCGATATAGAACGGATTGTGAATATTGGCGAGCGCGTCCGCGCAGGCGGCGCCTTGGGGGTCGGCGGCGCAAGCGCCGAATGGCGGTTCGACCACGATCAGATTGCCGCCGACCGCCTCCTTCAACTTGGCCCAGCTTTCCGCGCTCGGCCAGGCGGGGTCGCCGGGCCTGACACGGCTGAAGTCGGAGGCCGCGGCGGCGTTGGCTGCGGCCCGAGACAGCAAATCGGGGGGCAGGGCGATCATCGCCGCCATCCCTTTGAGCAGACTTCGTCTGTGCATTCGCTTCCCTTTACCCTTCTGGGCGCGGCGGCCTTATACTGATCGCCGACATGAGGCCCCGCCTGCCCATCGCCGCAGCGCCCAACCGTTCTTCCAGAGCCGCCGCCTCGCCCGAAGAGGCCATCCCAGGGTAGACGGAAGGCATCACTGTAACTGTTCTGCGATCCTCACACCTTCGCGGCTTCGTAGGCGCTTTTGAGCAACGACAAAACCTCAGTGTCGATTTCCTTTGAATCAGCAACCCGAATGCGATGCGTCACCATTGCGTTCCAGGAGCCTGCTGGCTCAAACCGGCCGTGAGCGGCTTTGCCCTTCAGCTTAATGCCGATGTCCAGTCGTTCGGCAGAAGACGGCTGGAGGATTCCGAACTTCTTTTGGGCGCGTAGCAGATTGACGTATGTACCACCTGCGGCAACGCTGACATCGCTGCCGAACTGCAATATCTGCTCAATGAGCTTACCGGCGGGGGCGCGCCAATGCTGTTTTTTGCCTGCAAATAATGCTTCCATTTTTTGGTCCTGGCTGGGTTTCGGAAGACCCGCTTTCAAGATGACGCCTGCGATCGCCATGGCATGGCCGTGCCCGAGCGCAAAGTCGTTCTTCAGCCATGCGACGGTCTCACCATGCTTCATAAGACCCTTTCCGGCTGCAAGTCTGGCGAAATCTTCAGGCGTTTTGCCTGTCTTCGCCTTAACGTTGTCAATGTAAGCTTGAAAGGACATGGTTTTGCTTCCCTTTTGTCGGAGCGGCTAGTCGCCAATATCATTGCCGAAATGGAATTAGCGCGCGGAGCCGCTCGTCTCTCAGATAGAGGCCACCCCAGACGAGGATGCCGAGTTAGGCGCCGAACAGGACGGAGCTGAACATCGGATCCTCGATGCGAACCTTGCTCGCGATCGCTCCGCCGAGATATCCGGTGAGCAAGATTGCGCCCAGGACAGAGGTCCGCGGAATCGCGTACAGCAAAGTGCATGCGAGACAAATCACCCCTAACGGACAGATAACATCCAAGGGGTAACCGATCTTTGTCGTCGCCTCGACGACGTGGTGTTCCAGCACAAGTTTGGAGATACTGTCGAAGAGCAAAAACGCGATTATAAGTCCTGACATGCCCCAGCCGATCCATTTTCCCCACTTGGAGTGCCCGGAAGTCGGTGATTGTGGAGCCATGCTTTGATGAACTGCGTCAGCCATTGTCTTCTTCTCCCTGGAGCGTCTTAAGGTGAGCGGCCATTCGATCGGTGCCCATGCTGATCATCTGGCCGAAGCCCATCTTTGCGGACAGGTCACGATCGATGAACGAGTCGAACAGCGTGACTAGCTTCCATCGCGTCTGGTTTCCGCGATCTTCGAGCGTTATCGTGTTGAGGGAAGTCGGCGGAGGAGGATTGCGGTTTGGGTCTTTAACTGTTCGCCACACCAATCGTTCAGGCTCGACGATCTCTTCGAAGATGCTATCGATCGTATAGCGCGTCCCATCGGGCGCCTGCATGACGTGGTGCCAAGCGCCGCCTGGCCGTAGGTCCATCTCGCAGACTGGGTTGGTGAAGCCAGGTCCCCCGTACCATACGGCGACCTGCTGAGGATCCGTGATGGCGATCCATACCAATTCACGTGGAGCGTCGAAGTCACGTGTAATGACGATGACCGGCCTGTCGGTAGCGCTGAGATCTATGGTCGCGGTCATGACTTCTTTGCTCCTTTGGTCGCTGGGGGGCGTGGTGTGTTTTGAGGACCCTCGGGTTGTTTGCCGGCGTCTCGCATCTGCATTGACTGCAAGTGCTCAGCCAGGCTGTCGAGGCTTCGGTCCCAGAAACGGCGATAGTCCTCGAGCCACTCGAAGACCTGTTGAAGTGGCCCCGCTTCCAGGTGACGCGGACGCCATTGCGCCTCTCGCCCATGCGAGACCAATCCTGCCGCCTCGAGCACCTTCAGGTGCTTGGAAACAGCGGCGACGCTCATCTCGTAAGGTTCCGCCAACTCCTTCACCGTGGCATCGCCCGTTGCCAAGCGCGCCAATATTCCGCGCCGGGTTGGATCAGCGAGGGCGAAAAGTGTGGAACTGAGGCTGTCGGAAGCCATGCGATAAACCAATCGGTTGTCAACCTATCGGTTGAATACATAAACCACTCCAATTCACCTTGCAAGCTCGAGGGCGGCGCTACCAACCGACCGCCGGATTGAGCTTTCCGCGGCGCCCTAAGTCCGAGATTAAGTCTGGTTGCAGCGGCTACCGCATGCGCCGCGGTAGGCCGCGCCGGCATCTAAAGCTCGTCAGGGCACTCGTTCTTGGACACTTCCAATACCGTCTCCACCAAGTGGAGGGTCAAGCCTGCTCGGCTCACGTCTCTACCAAGGTTTCCAGAAGTGCCGCGTGCTCGGTGATTATGATGCTCGGCAATCGATCGGCGTCACATGAGCAAATCATCCGATCTCTATCCCAGCGTCCTCTGCTTCCCTACGGACGAACGCGGGGTCTTCCATGTTTCGGCGACGATCGCTTTCAATTGGGCTGAAGATCCCGTGGGTGGATGGGTTGAGCCTCACGCCGTGACAGAGTGCGTTGGTTCAGTTCACGTACCCGGGAGGCGACTATGCAAGATGGTGTTCACTGGCCCTACCAAGCCGCCGTTCGTACCGATCTTGGTGCGATCTTCATCTCACTGGAACTGTCTCGTTCGGCTTGGGTAATTACATCCTTGTCGCCGGGGGCAGGCGAAAAGATGTCCGGATATTCCACTATCGCAGGTGATCTTCCGGCGCTATTCGAGCGATTTGGCAAGCTCAGGGACAAGGCCCGCGTTCGCACGGGCAGTGACTTACCAGTCATTGTTATCCAAGAGGCCGGTTAGGATGGCTTCTGGATCATCGTGTGCTGGAGCGAGAAGGGATCGAAAGCCACGTTGTCGATCCTGCTTCCATTCTCACCTCACGTCGCCGTCGACGGGCAAAGACAGACAAGATCGATGGTGAGACGCTCGTTCGCACGCTCTTGGCTTACAAGCGCGCAGAACCGCAGGTGTGCTCGATGGTCAAGGCACCGAGCCCCGAAGAGGAGGACCGCCGGCGCATTTGCCGAGAACGCAGCACGCTGGTGGCCGAGCGGGTCGAGCACGTCAACCGCATCAAGGGGCTGCTCTTTGCCCAGGGCATTGGTGATTATGAGCCGCTGCGCCGCAGGCATTGTCAACATAGTCGACGAGCACATCAATCCGAGCAATTTTCTTTCTGATCCCAGCTTCCACTGGTCGAAAGAGCCCGAAAAAGGCGATCCAGATAAGCGGAAATTGCCGAGTTTTTGAATAGTATGGGATAAGTTGGCAATGCTCCGCCAAGTGTGGCCGCCGGCTCGGATCGCGGCGCCGGTATTGAGCCATATCCTCCGGCCGTGCCTGGACCTGATCGGCGATGAAGGCCAGTAATGGCGGTGGAACCTCTTCGTACCGCTCCAGCACACGGCTGGGATGGCGGAGATAGCAGAGCGCCAGGGCGAAACCGAGCCGACGGTGTGGCGTGCGTTTCGGCGCAATGAGGAGATCCGCCCGGCTCAGCGTGTAGTGCCGGACAATTTCCCGTTCCTCTACCGGAGGAGCCAGAAGCCCATTCCATTGAAGGGGAGACAGAAGTCTGCGTCGTGCCATCGTGAACCTCCTGCAGGGGGAGGCTCCACGATATCGGCCCCACCAGCCTCTGCCACAGTGGTGTGAGGCCAGTCACACACGCCTCGGCGCTCGGTTTGTTCTCTCGAGTGCTACGCAATGATCACTTTCGTGTCGCCACTCGCGTTACCTCGGCATCGAGGCCGACGATGCCTTTGTGCACTCCGAGCAGACGGATCTCTGATCCAACTGCCTGCAGCGCTCGCGGCCTTGCGCTCGCCGTAGGTCTCACTCGGGTGGACAGCCGAAACTGGCTTGTGGCCGGAGAACGGAGGTACCCTTGACATTCCGCTCTCTAAGGTTTCCTGGCTCGCTCGACCATCAAAGCCTGCGCACGGCGGCATCAGCGACCTGCGCTAGAGCTCATCTGCACCGGCGATGGCGGGCGCAAGAAGTGCGGCTGCGGCAAAGACAAGGATAGGCTTCATAGGGGTTGCTTTCCAAGAATAGACGTGCTGATGGGGGCGTCGCGGAAGATCGCCTCGATCGGTTGGCCGAAGAGGCGCGCGATCTTGAAGGCGAGCGGAAGGCTGGGGTCGTACTTCCCGGTCTCTATGGCGTTCACAGTCTGGCGCGAGACGTCGAGACGCTCTGCCAGCTCCGCCTGGCTCCAGCCGCATTGGGCGCGCAGCGCCTTGAGGCGGTTCTCCATGAATGGGCCCCGCTAGCGCTTCATCGCCCACCGCCCGGCCCGGGCGACCAAGGAGCCGAGTATCTGGGCGAAGACGAGTCCGATCCATCCCAGCGCGAAGTAGGCGCCCGGCGTGCCGCGAGCACCGAGAAGTTGGGCGAGAAACGCGCCGCCGTTCACCAGCCAGAGCAGCATGATCGGCGCGGTCAGCAAGATGGCCGCGGTGGACCCGATGAACCAGGAGAACTTGCGCGTTTCCTGTTCCATCTCGTCGAGCAGGGGCCAGGAGATCATCCAACCGACCGCCGCCGCCCAAGCCAGGCTCGCGAACTTGGCCAGCGCCAGCCATGGCGCCGCCGCCGGCGCGTGGCGGCCGAAAACGGCCAGTATGACGGCGGCTGCGCCGAACCAGATGGTGATCGCGCCGATAACGGCTACCGCTACAGACCTGATGAACGCGACGTGTCGGCGGCTGAGCATGGGTGCAAGGTCCGCTCGTTAGAAAGTCAAGCAAACTTGTCACCGCCGGCGGAGAGAGTCAAGTTTCCTTGTCATGCGCCGGCGCCATTCGTTCAGCTCCTACCGTTCCAGAATTTCAGCGTGCGTTCCGCGATGGCCAGATCAAACCCGGGAGCCCGGAGAAAAAGCACGTCCTGGATAAAATGTACCTTGCCTCATTTTTTGACGGGTGAAGTGCCGCAGGGACTTGCCGCCGCCGTATAAGCGGCACCTGGGGGAAGGCTCGTCCGCAACTCCAATGTCCTCACTCTAATCGCCTTAACATAGAATCCTGCAGGGGTTCCCTCGCTACCCCGAGCCCGATGTTGCGGCATGGATACTGTCCCGCTGTGGAGAATCCGTCTCCGTTCGTTGGAATCGTGGCCGTCACTCCTGCTTTTCACTAGAGTGCACGGCCCATCAATTGGAGCGATGAGCGCATGAGCGGTATTAAAGACAACGGACGCATAGCTTCGATTATCGCTGCGGATATTGGCGCCAGGCCTCAGCAGGCGTTGGCTGCTATCGCGCTGCTCGACGCAGGGGCGACGGTGCCTTTCGTGGCCCGCTACCGCAAGGAGGTGACAGGCGGCCTCGACGATACGCAACTGCGCCTCTTAGCCGACAGGCTTGCCTATCTGCGCGAACTCGAGGCGCGGCGCGAGACGATCCTCTCCTCCATTCGCGAGCAGGGTAAGCTCACGGACGAGCTCGAAGCCAAGATCGCGGCGGCTGTTACCAAGACGGAATTGGAAGACATCTACCTCCCCTATAAACCCAAGCGCCGCTCCAAGGCCGAGATCGCACGCGAACGCGGGCTGGGCCACCTGGCCGAGGCGATCCTGGCGGACCGGAAGGCGGTGCCGGCGGACCTCGCCAAGGCCTATCTCACCGACGAGGTGGCGGACACCAAGGCTGCGCTCGAAGGCGCGCGCGATATCCTGGCCGAGCAATTCGCGGAAAACGCCGATCTCGTCGGCCGCCTGCGCGGCTATATGAAGGAACGCGCCTTCCTGCGCTCGCGGGTCATTGACGGCAAGCAGGAAGCGGGCGCGAAATTCTCCGATTATTTCGACCATGTCGAGAAATGGTCCGGCGTACCCAGCCACCGTGCGCTGGCCATGCAGCGTGGGCGCAACGAGGACGTGCTGTCGCTCGATATCGAGGTGGATGCCGACGATACCTCGCCCATGAAGCCGGTGGAGCGCATGATCGCGCAGGCCTATGCGATCGGCAACGCCCTCCCCGGCGACCGCTGGCTGATGGAGGTCGCCAGCTGGACCTGGCGAGTCAAGCTTTCGCTGCACCTCTATCTCGACCTGATGGGCGACCTGCGCGCCCGGGCCGAAGAGGAAGCGATCCAGGTCTTCGCGCGCAACCTCAAGGACCTGCTGCTCACCGCGCCCGCCGGCTCCCGCGCTACCATGGGGCTCGACCCCGGCATCCGGACGGGCGTGAAGGTTGCCGTGGTCGACGGCACCGGCAAGCTGGTGGCGACGAACACCGTCTATCCCTTCCAACCGAGGAACGATGTACGCGGCGCCCAGGCCGAGCTCGCCGCGCTCGTCCGCAAGCACACTGTCGAACTGATCGCCATCGGCAACGGCACCGGCAGCCGCGAAACCGAGAAGCTGGTGGCGGAGATGCTCTCAGACCTGCCCGCGCCCAAGCCGCTCAAGGTGATCGTGAGCGAAGCAGGCGCCTCGGTCTACTCGGCCTCCGAGAAGGCCGCGGCCGAGTTTCCTGATCTTGACGTCTCGCTGCGCGGCGCCGTGTCGATCGCACGACGACTGCAGGATCCGCTGGCGGAACTCGTCAAGATCGAACCGAAGTCGATCGGCGTCGGCCAGTATCAGCACGATGTCGATCAGTATCGGCTGGCGCGGTCGCTGGACGGCGTAGTGGAGGACGCGGTGAACGCCGTCGGCGTCGACCTCAACACGGCCTCCGCCTCGCTGCTGGCGCGCGTCTCAGGCCTCGGTGCTTCGTTGGCGGAAGGCATTGTGGCGCACCGCAATGCCAGCGGCCCGTTCTCGAGCCGGAAGGAGCTCCTGAAGGTCAGCCGGCTCGGCCCGCGCGCCTTCGAGCAATGCGCCGGCTTCCTGCGCATCCCTAAGGGGAGCGAACCTCTCGATGCTTCGGCCGTGCATCCGGAAGCCTATGGCGTGGCCAAGAAAATCGTCGCGGCCTGCGGGCGCGATGTGCGCTCGCTTATGGGCGACAGTGCCGCCTTGAAAACGCTTGATCCCCGGCTCTTCGTCGATGAGCACTTTGGCCTGCCGACCGTGCGCGACATCATCGCGGAACTGGAAAAGCCCGGCCGCGATCCCCGCCCGGAATTCAGGACGGCGACCTTCGCCGACGGCGTCGACGACATCAAGGACCTGAAGCCTGGCATGCTGCTGGAGGGCACCGTCACCAATGTCGCGGCCTTCGGGGCCTTCGTCGACATCGGCGTGCATCAGGACGGTCTCGTGCACGTCTCCCAGTTGGCGGACCGCTTCGTGAAGGACGCCCATGAGGTGGTGAAGGCCGGCGACATCGTGAAGGTGCGGGTCGTCGAGGTCGACATCCCGCGAAAGCGCATTGCCCTCTCGATGCGCCGCGACGCCAGTGCCGCTGCGGCAAGGCCGGCGCGGCGGGACGACAATGCCGGTCGGCCGAAGGCGCCGAGGCGCGATCAGGACCAGCAGGAGAAGCCTGGATTGCAAGGTGCCTTCGGTGCTGCCTTGGCGGACGCGATGAAGAGGCGTTAGAGAAACGCGTGAAGCGTCAGCTCTTATTGTCTCTGTAGATGGCGTGCATCGTTGGCGTGAGGGCTTGATAAGCCGGTGAGGAGTGGTCGACCTTCACGGCATTGGGAAGCAATTTTGCCGCCCATGATACGATCCAGCACTCGGAGCGCGAATATGCGCGCGGGATCGTCCATGATAAAAGCTTGCTACGCAATGATCCCTTTCGGGTCGCCACTCTATCTAGGATGACTCAGGAGGCTTTATGGCTGGGCGAATTGGGCCGTGGGCATGTCTGTGCAGGACCAAACGGGCTGGTGGCGGATGCCGTGTAATTTCGATCACAGAGGCTACCCTTCTGAGAGTTGCCAGAAAACTCCCTGCCTTACGAGGACCCCAGATTGCTAGGTAGGTAAGAGCCGCATCACTACCTCTGTAAATTGATACCGCGCCGAAAGCAGCCAACAGTCCCCCGCGGCCGTTGATGCCATCGCCCCCATAGGCGGAAACCACGAGATCATAGGGAGCGGCACACACCAGCATACTCCTCCGAGACGCCGGGTGCATGGCCCGAAACATATAGACAACATACCGCTGACGCTCGACCAATGCCCACTCCGTCCCGACAAGTCCCAAGCGGCTTGCCAAAAGCCTGCCACGAGGCGACGGCAGGTCAAGCGCAGCGGACCATATACAGAGCGCACAGGAAATCCGGAGGTATCTTGGGGTAGCCCCCAAGATGCCTGGGAGAGCATCTAAGCCGCCCCTGCCGCGGCTGGACGATGGGGCGCCCCAGGAAGCAAAAAGCCCGCCATTGAGTCCCAACGGACATTCTGGGGGCAATTCAAGAGCGAGGAGCGCAGGCTACGCCCCTCCCCTGATCACCCGGTAGACACTCGCCCGTCCGATGTTCAGCCGCTTGGCAATGTCGGTGGCACCTAACCCCTCCGCCTGAAGCTCCTTGATCTTGGCCGGCTCAATGGACGGCTTGCGGCCCTTGTAGACCCCAGCCTGCTTTGCCTTGGCGATGCCTTCAGGCTGCCGCTCCTTGCGAAGGTTGGTTTCGAACTCAGCGAACACCCCGAGCATGTCGAGGAAGGCTTTGCCGGCTGTCGTGTCCGTGTCGATGGACTGCTCCGTGGCCTTTAGCGCTATGCCCTTGGCCTTGAGAGCCCGCACGATGTCTTGAAGGTCCCCGATGCTTCGCGCCAAGCGGTCAATGCGTGTGATCATCAGGGTGTCCCCGGCGCGGAGGAACTGAAGGAGCGTGTCTAACTCCTCTCGTCCCTCGCGGGAGGTGCCCGAACCCTTTTCCTCGCGGATCACCTCACAGCCTGCCTTGCGCAGTGCTTCGACCTGGATGGTGAGGTCCTGGTCCGTGGTGCTCACACGGGCATATCCGTATGTGGTCGTGAGAGCTGACGCCTGTCTCGTTAGGCTTTGGACCCTCATCATATACTGTCTCGCAATTTCAATGTAACTCCTATTGAGACTCGGCAAGTGTCTCGTGGTGTCGTCTCGCCGGGGTATACCCGAATGGACTGGCAACCACTGCTCTGCGGAAGGCTACTTAGACGGGTCGATTAAGCCTCTGCCTCACGGGCGCCGTGTTAGAGTGCCGGGCCGAAAGAGGAGCAAGGTGCCATGCCCAACGAAATCCCTGCCTTTCGCGAGACTTTGGCAAAGATCGAAGGCATTTCCAAAACGTGGTTCGAGTGGGTACTTGAAGGCAGCGAGATGGTCCGAACCCTAGTCGTTGAGGTCGAGTTCGATACCAACCCGGACTCAGAGGGTTTCAATGAAGGCGCAATTGGGGAGATCGGAAGCGCCGCCCTCAATGAATTAACCGTTGGCAATATCCCGACCACTCGTCTCAGAGTCGTACCGAAAGGGACGCACTAGCGCACGCCGCCCGGCATCCTTTACGCCTGGAAAAACCCGCCCCACTCCCACGGGGGAAAGTGCCCGCTCCGCTCCCACGTGATGGTGTGTCATATGGTCGACCCCTGAGTAGTTCGGGGGCATGTCACGAAACTTTTCCGCACACTTGATATTCTGGGTCTTCGTTCTCCTAAGGGAAGTGCAACATGGACATGATCGAGCGTGCTTGCCGCGCCCTCTGCCGGTACAACGGCGTATTGCCTGATGCGGTTAAAGACGACACCCCGGCATGGCAGTCCTATCGGAAAGAAGTCCTAGGCTTAATAGCGACCCTTCACGATCACCACGAGGCTCCTCGCAGCCAACAAGCGGGGTCTGATGTGGAACCTAGGAAACCCCTGTCACCACAGCAGTGGTCTTAGGGGCTCTACGCTCCTCCTCACATATGCTCAGCGTCCGGTACGTCCACTTGCTGTCGAAGCGAAAACGTCCAGACCTCTGGGGTCTAGTGGACGATCCAGGTAGCGCCCCTTTAGATCCGACCAAGTGGCGCCCTGGGCACCTGTATGAAGGCCCAGTCGGCCCGAAGCTGCAATTTTGGCCAAGTTTCAGAACGAAGGCGGAACCCGATTTCTACCAGACCCGTTCTTGGCCGCCGGTTTCGTGCATGTCGACCTCGATCGAGCACCGGTGCCTTTCGGCAATGTTGAATATTTCGGTTTGGAGATGTTCGATTTCGTCATCGAGGCTCACGCCATCCGGGTCGCTGTCGTAGGTGACGGTCAGCCTGTAATCGCACTTGCCGGTCTTCACCATTGCGAAGTCGCGTTCGAGCATTGCCTCAATGCGCTCTCGCGCCGTCTTTCTGCCGCGCCCATATCTGGCGAAGTTCTCGACGATCAGATGCAAGGCGACTGTCGCCGAAGGCGGCTTGCCGGGCGGCTTTTCTGTCGCCGTCGGCACGATGGCATTGAGGGCTCTGTAAACGGTCATCCTCGAAACCTTTAGTTGGCGAGCGACGTCGGCCTTGCCGGCGCCGGCGACAATACGCCGGCAAATTTCCTCGTCATCAACGTTCTTTCTGCGCCCCCTGTAGACGCCCTCGGCTTTGGCCGCTTCGATCCCGGCATTTGCCGATGCTTGCCGACATGTCGCTCATAACAAGCTTCAAAATACGAAATTATCGCCGATACTAGAAACTCTCTCGCTTTGCCAGAAACCTTGCGCCGCCATTTCAAAGGCCTCAATTTTCGTTGTAGAATCTTAGCATTATCCTTTTTGGGAAGCGCGGGCGGTGCGCCAAACAGTTGTTGCAAAACAGTGCCGCTTATCGATCCAAATCACACCAAAGGCTCGATAACCGGTCGACAGAAGTGTCGGTGGGCGCCGACCTCATGGAACCCGGCAGGCCAATATCAGGCACGAGATCTCAACGTCGGATATTGCATATTTTGCCTAATCTGCCTATTTTGCATTTCGGAGGATATGCCATGAGGACGGTCAAACAAGCGCATCCAGCCAGGATCGCTCTGACTAGAGCGATCGAGAGCAGAGTCGAGAGGATGGATATGGCCGATCTGCTAGAGCTCGCCGCGACCTTAAAGGTTTCGGTGCCAGTCACGGCGAAGGCGCCGCGAGGACGCGAGAGGAAGCCGATGATACGCTCGTCTGATCGTGAAGAAGCAGTTCTCCAGGGTACTGGCATTGGCCCTGTAGTCTCGGCATCGGAGGGAAGCAGGCTTCTAGATGCCATCACCGTTGACGACGATTCCGCGGACTGGGTCGAGAGCGACCTGGTCGGTGCGAGTGAACTGGTTGACCGGCTCAAAATATCGCGAGGCACACTCGATAATTGGCGTAAAGCGAAAAAGATCATTGGCTTGCGCAAAGGGCTGCGAAACTTCCTTTACCCGCTTCGACAGTTTGAACGGCGCAGGCCCGTTGAGGGTCTTGACCTCGTCGCGCCATTTTTCACGTCGCCTGAGGAGGAGTGGGAATGGTTGGTCGCGTCTAACCGCATGACCGATGACAAACCGCCTATCGAGGCGCTCCGCGAGGGCGATGTCCCGATGGTAGTAAGTGCGGCGGAAGGCGCGTTTGACTTCAAGTGAAGATCAACACGTCCAACCTTGGCGAGCGGGTGGTCAGCGATCGCACCGCAGACTGGCCGCGCATCCTACCAAGTCGATACCGAGCGACGCCCGCCGATGCGGGTTTCGGATCGAGCTGGTTCTCGGGTCCAACGCGAGCCTTCCGGGTCTTATATGCCGCCGACAACTTTCCGACCGCCTTTGCGGAGGCGGTCGTGCGCGACCGCTTCGAAGAAGATGAGACGCTTCCTTTATCGGCCCCACCTCGATCAGTTGTGCATGACCGCCATCAGCTCGAGCCGCGCTCTTGCGCTGATAGGCCTAGCCGGAGCCGGTGCCAATGAGAGTGGGGTCAATACGGATGTCAATCGAGCGCGCGCGCACGCCCCGAGACAAGCACTGTCCGAGGCGGTGCACGCGGAGATGCCCGACGTGGACGGCATCCTTTTCAATTCGCGCCTGACCACGGGCGGCTGCGTCGCAATCTATGACCGCGCTTTTGCGGCGCTTTCGGGCACGACGCCGATCGCCCTGCCGCAATCGACGCTATTGCCGGCCGAACTTACGCGCCTCGGAATAACAGTCCGCCGCAAGCGCGGTTTCGCGGGCTCCTAATGTTCTGTTTGTTCGCAGTTTCAACGCATGTCGATCGAAGGCTCCGCCGATCGCGCCACACCTTCGCATTCTCTCACCCGAGCGCAACAAGGCTCCCAACTGCTTCGAGGGGCGCGCGCAGCCCGTTGAACATGATCTTCCTCGCCGGCGCCGGCAATTCGTCGATTGGAGTAATAAAATCCTTCGTTGGTCCAATGCGTCGGGCGTAATTGGCCCGCGCTGCTACTTCAACTGGCTCGGTCATTGATTGCTTCGCCTATCGCTGGTTGCCCTATACAGCCGTGAATGGGAACTACCATCGATGCACATTTGGTGAGACGGGCGAACTCGCCAGATTTCGGTATTGATCAAACGCCATCGATCTGATCGGTCATGACGCTCTGCAGGTAGATCCGGATCGGCTCTTTTATGGTCACGCGATCCGCGTCCGATGTATATGGCTCCGCGCAATACATTCCGGAATGTAATTGAGCGCGCGCCTACCCTGACTGTCTGTAAAAAGCTACGGACGGCCCTGTGAATCAGAGGCCAGTGTCGCCCGCTTGCTACTCCGCAGCGCGCGAATCTTTGGCGGGCTCAAGCAAGCGAACGCCATCGTCATAACGGGGGCGTTGCTCGTCAGTTACCCGAGGCGCGAGATCATATCAGGCAGTAGAAGTGCGAGGCGCGATCGTCGGACAAGCCGTTGCGGGATGCTCGGGGCCTAGCACGCGCTGGCTGGTCTCGAGCGCCTGGCGATAGAGCGGCTCGGCCTCGTTCGCCCGGCCCTGTGCAGCGAGATTAGAGGCAAGATTGTTGAGGCTTGCTGCCGTCTCGGGATGCTCGGTCCCCAAGCCATTTTCCCTAGCGGCCAATGCACCTCTCCATGGAATTCTAGCACTGAATGACGTGCGGCATCATGGTAAGGCCACGCCATCAATGCCAGCCATTCAACATATCCTTCGATTGTCAAGGTAAGCCGCAAATGGGCCCCCTCGGCCAACGCCAGAACATGGCCTTCAGACAATTCGCGATGCGAGGGGGGCCTAGCTCTCTGTTCAAAGTGCTCGAAAAGAGCTTCGAGCGAAGAACGGTGCGTCTCAGGCCAGATCTGATCTCGAATCCACTTGGCCACGGCATTGTGTAACCGAAGAAATCCATCCTCACTCCTCGTCACAAATGACAGCGCACCGATCTGATCGAAGCCATCCAACGGTAGTGCTGTCGCAAAAGTGCGGACGACATGCTCAAAGGCAACGCGGTCAAAGCGCCGAGCGACGGAAACACGCGCGATCGTCGCCTGCAAGGCAGGCCCGCAGTCGCGCAATGCACGCTCGGAGACCAACGTCGGCCTTATAGTGATCTACGATCAGCATCCGGCGCTGGAGGACGTCAATCATGCTGCCGTGCGCTTGCTGATAATTGAGCGCCGAACCGAAGCCATCGGATTTCACCGCCTCAATGCGATCCTAGCACCCGATCTATTCGGCTATTGCATGTGAGGGACATAAGGATCTAAGTGGTGTGGGCAGAAAAGACCATTTAAGGGGTCGGCGTGGTTGATGCCAAAGCCTCGGCAGCTTCACGGCAGGACCTGCCTGCTGAAGATTGTCGTAAACAACTCGCGCTGATTCTGAACAGCCCCGATTTCAACGCGTCCGAGCGCGAGCATCGTTTCCTCGCCCATGTTGTAGACGAGGCGCTGTCGGGGCGTAGTGCACGTATCAAAGCTTATTCGATTGGCATGGAAGTATTTGGCCGTGGCGAGACATTCAACCCACAGCTGGATCCGATCGTACGCATTGAAGCCGGACATCTCCGGCGCGCGCTGGAGCGCTACTATCTCACTGCCGGACAAGCCGATCCGATCGTCATCACGATTCCAAAGGGCGGTTACGTGCCGGAATTCTCGCTTCGGCAACAACCGCATGACACAGTATCTCCGGCGGGGCCCGTCGCTTCGACTATCGCGGTGGCTCCGTTTCGGGGAGTCGTGCTCTGGTTGCTGGCGGGGATCGCTGTCGCCCTGCTTGTGGCAATCTTAGCTGCAGCATGGTGGTGGAACACGCGCGTCATCAGCGCAAGCGAGCCGGAAATACCCCGCCTGCTTGTGGAGAAATTCGACGATCTTAGCGGCACCGATGCCTCAAAAGCTGTTGCGACCGGCTTACGGCAAGAAGTCGTCGAGCAACTCTCGAAGTTCAATGACATTGTCGTGATGGAGTCGAGCCCCTCCGGGACCGATACGTCCGTTCCGGCCCCCCGCTTTGTCCTTTCCGGCAGCGTCGATCTGTCGGCGGAGGCCTTCCGTCTTCGCGTTAGGTTCACTAACAGGCTCGACGGCTCGGTTCTGTGGGCCGAAAGCTATGATGGTGGGATAAAGGTCGCCGACCTGCTTCAAGCTCAGGCCGATATTGCGCACAAGGTGGCGATGGCCCTGGCTCCAACCTACGGCGTCATCTTCTCGGCCGACTCATCGCGTCATGTTGACAGTCCACCCGACGATTGGACAGCCTACTCTTGCACCCTCTCCTTCTATGCTTATGAGAGGGTCCTGGATTCAGAAACCCGTTCATCGGTGCGCATGTGCCTCGAAAGGGCCGTTGATCGCTTCCCAACCTATGCCAGCGCCTGGGGACTCCTGTCATTGATTTACATCGATGACTATCGTTTTCAATTTCCGACAGATCCTGCTTCTTCGCAGGCAGCGCTCCAGCGTGCGCTTGCAGCAGCCAAGCAAGCACTGGAAATCGATCCACGAAACATCCGGGGACTCCATGCAAGAATGGTCGCCCTCTATTTCAACAAGGAAATTGAAGCGGCCCTCGCCGTAGGCAAGCAGGCTCTGGCCATCAACCCGAACGATACTGAACTTTTAGGCGAATATGGAAGTCGCTTGGCATTATCTGGGAATTGGCACGAAGGATGCGCCTTGAGTGCCCAAGCGCATGAACGCAATCCGGGGAATTTTGGCTCCTATAACGTCGACTTGGCGCTTTGCACCTACTTCATCGGCGATTATGCGCAGGCGGCCAGGCTGATAAATGAAACCACATTCCCGGCCAATCCCATCTACCATTTAGTGGCTGCGGCTGTTTTCGGCGAAGGCGGATACAAGAGTGAAGCTGAGCGCGAACGCGTCTGGCTCACCCAAAATCAACCCGAGCTGGTTGCGAGGCTTCGACACCAACTGTCGATGCGGCTGGCCCGTCCCCAAGATGTCGAATTCTTCCTTGGCTCGCTGAGGAAAGCGGGACTGGAGATTAAAGACTGATTTCCAGTTGGCCACGTAAGACCGCAAAAGATGCCACAACCTGGCCGGAGTGCCCGGCGAAACCGGGTCTTGTTGCACGTATCCCCACGTAAATTACCTTCCACGCCACACCAGCGCCACATAGTTTGCTTTCGTCCTGCAAACAGAAGCGAAATCGCGTGATGGAAACGGACGAGCACGGTCGGGCACACAAACGAAAAGTTGCGTCAGCGGTGGCACGCCGGTTTCCACAATTCGAATTCGCAATCCATGAACTCATGGACCGACGAGAGTCCTTTCGTGACATGGGCGAGGAGCTTCTGGAGGCTGAGCTTGCGCTTTCGAACGTCGACAACGAGCCGCCGGATCTGCGCGAGGCCCGAACTGCCGAATGGCAGGCATGCATTGATCGGTCGTTGGCCGAATTGGAAGAAGAGCTTCGTAAATACAGCGTTTCTGCCGAACCCGGCGTAAGCTCGCGGCCTGCACGATGACGCGCTCATATGGAAAGAAACGAGTGCGTAATCAGCAGGAAATTTGGCCTGGCATCCTTCTGACGCCGGTGAAGCTTTTTCGCCCCGACCACGCCAGCAGAGCACAACACACCAAAATGACGAAAAATGGCTCCCAGGGAGTTTGATCATGTTTCACAGCTTAAAGTCCGCTGTTACGTTTCTAGCGTTGCTGCTCCTAGTGTCGGTGGCGCAGGCAGCAAGTCCGCCCTTGCACCGAAGCGGCACCGTAGTCATCGATCAAGGCCAGGCGGGCTATATCGTAACTGCCGGATTTGGCGGGGGCACGTTGCGCACAGGCGGGCGTTCCTATCCCTTTAAAATCGGTGGTCTGGGCGTCGGCGGCGTGGGGATCTCATCTGTCAAAGCCTCGGGCACGGTCTACAACCTGCCCGCTCCCCGGTATTTTGCCGGCCGCTATGTTTCTCTTCGGACCGGTATGGTGATCGGAAACAAGGGTTTTGGAAAGGTCTGGCTCAAGAATACCAACGGCGTGGTCATGGAGCTTAGGGCTCAGCGCAAGGGTCTGATGCTTTCAACCGGCCTCGATGGCCTGGTTGTCACGCTCGAATAATCGAACCATTTCCGACCAACCGTTCTAGCACTATCGCCCCACCGCTATGCCTCACGTGCGCGAAGCTTAGACTACACCAAATGCGACTATGGCTTTTGATACGGCTCGTTGGGCCCTGTTCAGCGCCGGAAGTCTTTCAGCGTGCTGGCGAGATCCGCCGCTGAAGCGCCTGGGATGAGCGAAACAAACATCGACGTGCCGCACTTCATCAACCTCATCGCAAATGAAATAAGGGTCGAGACCATGAGACCAATTACGCGCAGATCCTTTGCAGTGGGCATTGGCCTGCTTCCTATGCTCGGTTTCCAAACGGTGCACGCCAAAACTAGCGTTAGCCCCGCGGAGGCGCGGGCCATCGCCAAGGAAGCCTACATCTACGGCTTCCCGCTCGTCGATAACTACCGCATCGAGTACGACTACTTCGTCGACAGCACGGGCCCAGAATTCAAGGCGCCTTGGAACCATATCGCCAACACGCCTCGCGTCTATACGCCTGACGATACCGCGATCCAGACGCCTAACTCTGACACGCCTTATTCCTGGCTGGGTTTGGATTTGCGTGCGGAGCCAATCGTTCTCGCAGTTCCGGAAATCGAGAAAAAGCGCTACTACAGTATCCAGCTCACCGACGCATATACGTTCAACTTCAACTATGCGGGCAGTCGAAGCACGGGGAACGGCGCCGCACACTTTCTGGTCGTAGGACCGGGCTGGAAGGGCAACACCCCGAAGGGGATGAAAAAGGTCTTTCGGTCCGAAACAGACCTGATCATGCCGATCTATCGCGTCCAACTCTTCGACGCGAACGACCTCGACAACGTGAAGAAGGTACAGGCTGGCTTTAAGGTGCAGACCTTGTCATCCTTCCTGGGAAAGCCGGCGCCTAAGCCAGCACCCACGATCGACTTCATCAAGCCGCTTTCGGCCGACACACAGAAGACCTCTTTGGAGTTCTTCAACATCCTGAACTTCGCGTTGCAATACTGCCCCCTGGACGCCTCCGAAACAGAGCTGATGCAACGCTTCGCCAAGATCGGTGTGGGCGCTGGCCAGACGTTCGATGTCAGTAAGCTGTCGCCCGAGGTGGCGAGGGCAATGCAGGACGGCATGGCCGATGCCTGGGGCGATTTTGCCGGCCTGCTGAAACAATTTGACGAAGGCAAGGTGACATCAGCTGACGTATTCGGCACACGGAAGTACATGAAAAACAACTATCTCTATCGCATGGGTGCCGCCGTGCTTGGCATCTATGGCAATTCGAAAGAGGATGCGATCTATCCGATCTACAACGTCGACGAGGCAAGCCAGAAGCTGACGGGCGCTAACAATTATACCTTGCGATTCCCTCCCGGCCAATTGCCTCCGGTCAATGCGTTCTGGTCGTTGACGATGTATAAAATGCCGGAGAGCCTTCTCGTCGCCAATCCGATCGACCGCTACCTGGTCAATTCGCCGATGCTGCCGCAGATGGTGAAGGACACCGATGGTGGATTGACGCTCTACATCCAGAACAGTTCCCCCGGCAAAGACAAAGAGACCAACTGGCTTCCCGCGCCCAAGGGGCCATTCCGGATGTATTTGCGTCTCTATTGGCCGAAGGCAGAGGCATTAAACGGAGCGTGGACGAAGCCGCCGCTCAAGAAGGTTGGTTGAGCGCGTCAACCGCTCTCATCCGATCGTCCGCGTTCCGAACGACACAACAATAATTTCAGCTTTCTGAGGGTTACCCGATGACGCGAAACATTCTCGTGACGTCCCTCGCAGTGCTCGCCCTGATAGCTGCATTGCCATCGTGGGCACAAGAGCAACCAGCGCCCAAATACTCTGCAAAAGTTCCGGACTACATCACCACACCCGATACGGTGCAGACCCGGATCGGCACGCTGAAATTCTTTGATGGCCTACCCGATCCGGAAACCGTTCAGAAGGTCTACGACAATCTCGACTTTACCCGAGGTGTCGAGGCATTCCTGACTGGCATGCCGGCAGCGTCGGTTTACGCAGCCTGCGAGGGCCTGAGCCAGGCAGGCGCCAAGCGAAACAGCGGCATTACCATCACGGAAGACCTGATGGATGCGCGCACCCTCATGCTAACGCCGAACTCAACGACAGTGTACGTCATTCTATGCCTGGACCTCAAAGACGGGCCTATGGTCGTGGATATACCGCCCGGCGTGCTCGGTCCGGTGGACGACGCCTTTTCGCGCTATGTCACTGATGTCGGGCTGATCGGTCCCGATAAGGGCAAGGGGGGTAAGTATGTGTTCGTCCCACCCGGCTACACGGGCAAGGTGCCGTCGAGCGGCTATTTTGTGGTGAAGTCGTCGACCTACGGCAATCTGATGTTCTTTCGCGCCTTCGTCAAAAATGGCGACATCGCCGCCGCAGCTAAGGGAGTCAAGGACAAGGCCCGAGTCTACCCTCTGTCCGCCGCTGCCGACCCGCCGCCACCGGCCTTCGTCAACATATCGGGCTTGCAGTTCAATAGCATTCACGCCAACAACTTCCATTTCTACGAAGAACTGAACACCGTAGTCCAGCACGAACCGGCGGACGCCTTTGACCCCGAAATCGTCGGTTTGTTTGCGTCGATCGGCATCAAGAAGGATAAGCCGTTCGCGCCCGACGAGCGTATGAAGGGGATCTTGATCGATGCCGTCGCAGTCGCCAACGCTACGGCACGGGCGCTCGTATTCGCTCCGCGCGATGAGCGGGTGAAGTTCTATCCCGATCGCCAGTGGAGCACCACTTTCATAGGCGGGAGCTATGCATTCCTGAACAATGGGGAGAGAATGCTCGATGCGCGTTCGCTATTTCACTACTACGCCGCTGGCGTCACCCCGGCGATGGCCTATTCGAAGCCGGGTACAGGCTCCGCCTACGCTTATGCGGCACGAGACTCGAAGGGCGACTACCTCGACGGTGGCAAGACCTATAAAATCACCCTGCCTGCACCCATACCCGTTGGTCAGTTCTGGTCGTTCATGGTCTATGACGGACAGACTCGCTCGATCCTGGAAACCGACCAGAAGTCAGCGGGTCTCGACAGCAACAAGCCTGATATACAGAAAAACGCCGATGGCTCGGTGACAGTGTGGTTCGCTCCCAAAGCGCCGGCAGGGCACGAAACCAACTGGGTGCAGACTATGCCGGGCAAAGGATGGAACTCGCTTTTGCGGCTCTACGCGCCGCTTGAGCCGTGGTTCGACAAGACGTGGAAGCCTGGCGACTTCGAGCGTGTCGACTAGGCGCTTCAATTGCAAGAAGAGAGTCGTACGTGTTGGGTTTACATCTGACTCTCATTCACCCAGGGCACGACTTCTCGTGATATTTCGAGCTTGGCAAACGCTGCTTGTTTATCGCTGCACCTTATCTTTTGGTCGGTCGACTGCGCCAATCCGCCGCGATGTCACAGTCAGTCGACCACGATCCCAGTATAATACAACTGGGTAACTGTTTGATCCTTTGAAGGCACTTGTTCTGCTGCCGAATAGCAAAGGCTGATCTGTCGAGTGGGGCGTTGAATTTCAGGAGGAATTCGTGGTTGTTCTTGCTCTGCTCTACATCATTTTGGTGTGGCTGATTTTCTCCAAGTTTCGGCTGTTTCGCCTAAATTGGTTCTCTGGGGGCGTAGCTGTCCTAGTAGGGGCCGCCATTCTGGGCACGTTTCTCGCACTTCTAAACCATCTTGCTCCAACGGGATCCATCGTAGTGTCTGGCCATGTGGTTGAGGTGACGCCCAACGTCAGCGGCCAAGTGATTTCTGTTCCAGTGCAACCGAACCGGCCCATCAAAAAAGGAGACATTCTGTTTGAAATCGACCCCGCTCCCTTTACTCACAAGGTCGCGCAGCTCCAGGCTGCATTGGTAGCAGCCCAACAAAATGCCAAAATGCTCGAGGCCAATTATGAATCGGCCTCCGCGAACGTCCAAAGCGTATCGGCGCTTCTGGAATTCCAATCTCAACGACTGATCGACATACAAAAGTTATCCGGTGTGGGGGCAACCACCCAGTTTCGCGAGCAGGATCAGCAATCTCAAATCCAGACACTGACATTCCAGCTGAGTGCCGCGAAAGCGGCTCAACAAAGTGCCAAGCTTGCCGTCGATTCAGAGATCGGGGGTGAAGACACGACCGTTGCCCAGGCACGAGCACAACTAGAAAACGCCAAGTGGGACCTATCGCAGACGACAGTCCGAGCCCCGAGTGACGGTTATGCCAGCGTTGTTGTTCTGTCCGTCGGCGACCGAGTTGTGCCAGCGCGCTCGGTAATGTCATTTATCGTGGCTGACGATACTCTAATTGTCGGCATGTTTTCCACCAATGGTTTGCGAACGATCAAGTCGGGCGCAAAGGTGATGCTGACCCTCGATAGCAATCCAGGTCACGTTTACGACGCGGTGATAACCGGCATACCCCGCGGTATCGGCCAGGGGCAGATTGCTGCCTCCGGCATGCTCGCCCGTGTAGGCTCTATCGGAGGTGCAGATGCATACCCTGCGACTATTTCAATTCCGTCGACCATGCATCCCGACCTCATCCGGTTAGGGGTGTCGGGCACGGCCACAGTATTTGCAGAGAACGCAGGCGTTATTGGTACAATTGCCTGGGCATTGCTCTGGGTAAGCGCCTATTTTGCCTATCTATAAGGTTGGTTTGAGTATTTACTGGTGATATTCAAGCACTTAAAATATACGTTTCTGCTATATTGACTAAAAGAGGCTTTTATACAAGCACCAAAATAGGGTTATTGTATCCATGTAGCCTGTCTATGCGCTGCCAGAGGCGCTGTGTCACCAACTCTCTCAGTTTCAACCATCTTTGTCTCGTGAAAAAAAGGGGACGCCCATGAAGAAATTCATATTTGCAGCCGCGATCGCCCGAACCCCGTCATCGCGATGGATGCCAGCGCCGGAGCGGGGCTCGCCCAGCACATTCGACCGCGATATTAATGTTCGCCGGTCGCACTAGCCAATTACGATCGCGCCCCGCTCAAATTCAGCGGCAAGATCGACAGCCTGGGCGTGAAGTACCTTGAACTGGAAGAGCTCGAAACTTCGGAAGCCGCGGACTGAGCCGTTACCAGGTTGTGGCGGGTGATCATGCCCCTCGCACCCCAACTCCAGCTACTTGATGGCACCACCGGATCTAAGGGAAACGCTCTTGATGAGATATTTGTTCGCCGCTGCCGCAATCGTCGCGGCAATCTTGCTATGTGTCGAAAGTGCGGCGGCCGCAGATATGCTACAGCCACCTCCCGAGCCGGCCGCTCCGATCATTGCGAACGACTGGAAATTCCAAGCGACTTTCTATGGCTGGGCAACAGCGATCGACGGTAAAGTCGGCGTTCGCGGGCTGCCTCCTGCTAGCGTGGACGTCAAGTTCAGCGACATCCTGAAAAACCTGGACGGCGGCGTGATGGGATCGTTTTACGCCACCAACGGCAAATGGATGGTCCTGACCGACCTGATTGCGGCCAAACTCTCAGATCGGGTCAATGTCGGCCCCTTCGGCGGCAGCGTCAAATTTGAGCAGACACAGGTTATCGCGTCCGGCATCGTGGGCTACGCCCTGCCGCTTGACATCCAGAACTTGCAACTGAGCGCTACGGCCGGGGTGCGATACAACTACCTCAGGGCCAATTTCGAGATCAATCCCGCACTGTTTCCCCGGACATTCTCGCGTGAAGGCACCAAGAGCTGGGCGGATCCAATTGTCGGCCTGAGCGCGCACTACGACATCAACGACCGCTGGTTCGTCAATGCGCTGGCGGATGTGGGCGGCTTCGGCGTCGGCTCCAAACTGACGGCTCAGGGCTTTCTCGCCGTCGGCTATCAATGGACCAAAACGATTTCGACCTCGATCGGTTATCGCGCAATATACACCGACTACAAGAGCGGCGGCTTCGTCTACAAGACCACGCAGCACGGCGTGTTCTCCAGTATAAGCTTCAGCTTTTGATAATCTGTCTCCGCGCTTGCCGTTTCGGTGGGCACCTCGTCGGGCGCCGGATCCGATCCTGGGCCAAAAGCGTCGAGCCATAGGCCCTACGGCAAGTCCGGAGATACCGCACGGCGACATCCCGGGTGACGCTGTCGCGCGCCGCCGGCAAGCGGTGCACCGCTTCCTCGTATCTTCGGCGGCCGGCCATCACGGCCTCGCCGTCATTCGCGCGGGCCAGTAATTTGAAGCGTTACATGCGTTATCAAAAGCACGGTGTTCGTCATAACCTCCGTATCGAACCACTCGGAAACCTGCCGAAGGCAGGAGCGTCGAACAGCGGTCGGTTCAATGACACGTCACGACTGGCATGATTCTCGTATAGAAGTCATACAACTGTCTATTATTCAAGCTGCAGGACACTCCGCTATGTGTAGAGCGCCGTCCTGATGCACTGGCGCATCTAACCGTTCGAAGCAGCGTCGCGTTCTTCAGCAGGACCAACATTACTTCGCTGTGCTCTTCGCGAGCAGACAGACAACGCACTACTCTATCCGCCCTCCCCGGCCAGCCGGCCAAGCCGCAGGCCGGGACAGAGGGCATTCAAGAAGGAAGGTCTTCCATCCGGCGGCCAAGCGCGAACGCAGTGCTGGCGGACGACGCGAAGCAGGTCCTTAAGGACTTCTGGCTCATACTGGCCAGCAGGCGTTTGACCGCAAAACTTTCCGGGAAATGGCATCGTGGCTGGTGTCAATTGCTCAGGTCCTCCGCCAAGTGTTGCCGCCGGCTCGGATCGCGGCGCCGGTATTGAGCCATATCCTCCGGCCGTGCCTGGGCCTGATCGGCGATGAAAGCCAGTAATGGCGGTGGAACCTCTTCGTACCGCTCCAGCACACGGCTGGGATGGCGGAGATAGCAGAGCGCCAGGGCGAAACCGAGCCGACGGTGTGGCGTGCGTTTCGGCGCAATGAGGAGATCCGCCCGGCTCAGCGTGTAGTGCCGGACAATTTCCCGTTCCTCTACCGGAGGAGCCAGAAGCCCATTCCATTGAAGGGGAGACAGAAGTCTGCGTCGTGCCATCGTGAACCTCCTGCAGGGGGAGGCTCCACGATATCGGCCCCACCAGCCTCTGCCACAGTGGTGTGAGGCCAGTCACACACGCCTCGGCGCTCGGTTTGTTCTCTCGAGTGCTACGCAATGATCACTTTCGTGTCGCCACTC
>Ga0206796_1010_pt1 | contig 43550 bp, 45 predicted proteins | sample Alteio_BWOrgCont_68_FD_152895 | JGI IMG/M metagenome (GOLD analysis project Ga0206796, IMG submission 152895) | Enriched cells from forest soil in Barre Woods Harvard Forest LTER site, Petersham, Massachusetts, United States -... | ecosystem: Environmental > Terrestrial > Soil > Temperate forest >...
AAGGACGGCGACCACGGACGCAAAGACCAGGAACAAAGCGATGGCCGTCAGCACGGCACGTGAACGTACGGAAGTTGCAGCAGCGGAATAGGCCTTCTCGACCGCGCCCGAGAAGCGCCCAATCGCCAAGCGCTCGGCGGTAAAGGCCTGGACGACCCGCATGGCGCCGATGACTTCCGCCGCGTAGGCCGAAGCGTCGGCCAGCGTATCCTGTGCGTCGCGCGAGCGGGCGCGGACCAACCGACCGAACGCCACCAGCGGCAGTACGATGATCGGTATGGCCACCAGGACCAGCGCCGACAATTTAGGGCTGGTCACTATCATCATCACCACTGCACCCAAGAACAGGAACAAGTTGCGCAGAGCGACAGAGGCTGAGGAGCCGAAGGCTGCCTTGATCAGCGTCGTATCGGCGGTGAGGCGCGACATGACCTCGCCTGTCTTGGCGGTGTCGAAAAACAGGGGTGAAAGCTCGGTCAGATGAGCGAAAACTGCGCTACGGACATCCGCGACAACACGCTCGCCCAACGTCATGACGAGATAGTAGCGCGAGGCGCTGGCGAGCGCGAGCACGAGCACAACGCCAGTCATCGCCAGGAAATAGGAATTGATCATGCCAGCACGCTCGCTGGAAAAGCCGAAGTCGATCATGCGCTGGAGCGCCACGGGAACCGCCAGCGTCGCCGCCGATGCCACCGTAAGAGCGATGAAGGCCAAGAAGATGCGACCGCGATAGGCCAATGCATAGGGCGCAAGCGTCATCAGCGGCCTGAGCGAGCGGCGGCTCGAGGCCGCGTTGGCCTGGTCGAGGGGGGGAATGAGAGTAGTTTGCCTAGCCACGTAACGATCTTCCTGCCGAATTTGGCGGACAATGACGCGACATTCGCCCGGCTGCAATCATGCCCTCCTGCACCGCTTCAGTATGCCGCGCCAAACACCCCCTCCGGTTGCGCAAAAAAGCGCTTGACTGCGACGGCGCAGAGGCGCAAGTCGCGATTGTTCCGGTGCTCGGATTTTATCCTGACCGGACCCCACGAGACCAACCAGACCATGCCAAGCGACAGTACCAGTCGAATGTTCGCGCCGTTGACGGCTGAGATGGACTGACCGCACCTCCCGCGGCTCGCCCTTCCGCCCGGCAACGGCCGAAAGGAAGGAAGAGAGCCATGGATGTCCTGGCTGAAAAGACCATTGACTCAGATGATCGCGACATCCTCGACCTGTGCCTGAAGCAGGAGCATGTCGCCGACATCGTTGAACTGCTCAACGAGCAGGAGATCGAGGAGCAGGCACGCGTCCTCGTGCACCTGCCGGACGACAAGGCCGTCGAAGTCCTCGACCAGCCGGGTCTGGACGATCCGGCAGCGTTGATCGAGGCTCTCCCCGCCGAGCGGGCGCTCAAGCTGCTGGGCGGCATGTCGGCCGACCGCGTGGCGGACGTCTTCCGCTACATGAACGACCCGCCGCGCGCCGATCTCCTCAGGCAGCTTGACGTTGAGACCCGTTCTTCACTCGAAAAAGTGCTTTCCTATCCGGTGGACAGCGCCGGCTCCCTGATGACGACGGAATTCGTCTCGGTGCCCGCCTCCTGGACGGTGGAGCAGACCCTCGACCACATCCGTCGTGTCGAGCGTACGCGCGAGACCATCTATTCGGTCTATGTCCTCGATCCCAAGACCCGTCAGCTTCTCAAAGCCGTGGCGCTACGCCGCCTTATCACCGCCGATCCCAAGGCATCAGTGCTGTCGGCTGCCCGCTTTGACAAGCCGATCACCGTCTCCCCGTCGGCCGACCGCGAGGAAGTGGCGCGGCTGATCTCGAAATACGATCTTCTGGCCGTGCCGGTGGTCGACGAGGGCTGGCATGTCATCGGTATCGTCACCGTCGACGACATCATCGACGCCATCGTCGCCGAAAGCACCGAGGACGCCCAGAAATTCGGCGGCATGGAGGCTCTGGACGAACCATATGACCAAATCGGCTTTTGGGCCATGATCAAGAAGCGCGCGGGCTGGCTGTGCGTTCTCTTCCTCTCCGAGATGCTCACCGCCAGCGCCATGCAACATTTCTCCGATGAACTCGACAAGGCGGCGGTGCTGACGCTCTTCATCCCGCTGGTGATGTCCTCGGGCGGCAATTCCGGCTCACAGGCGACCTCCCTGCTCATTCGCGCCATCGCCCTCGGTGAAGTGAAACTTAGGGATTGGTGGCGCGTGGCACTACGCGAACTGCCGACGGGCGTATGCCTTGGCGCCATTCTCGGGATACTGGGCGTCTTGCGCATCACGGCCTGGCAGACCGCCGGCTTCTTCGACTACGGCGCGCATTGGCAACTTGTGGCCTTCACTATCGCCATGGCACTCACCGCGATCGTAGCCTTTGGCTCGCTCGCCGGTTCCATGCTGCCCTTTGCCTTGAAGGCATGCGGATTCGATCCGGCTAGCGCCTCGGCACCGTTCGTGGCCACGCTGGTCGACGTCACGGGCCTCGTCATCTACTTCTCGGTCGCCCTTTTCATCCTCAAGGGGACTTTGTTGTAGAAACTATTGTCTCCAAGCGGAAATTGCGCTATCGACCCGCCAACTCATTCGAATTTGGACGACGTTGACCGGGGTGCTCCTCCGGCGCAAAGCAGGATTTGACCCATGAAGGCCGACATTCATCCCAATTATCACAAGATCAGGGTTGTCCTGACGGACGGCAGCGAATTCTATACCCAGTCAACCTGGGGCAAGGAAGGCGACACGCTGCAGCTCGACATCGACCCCAAGACCCACCCGGCGTGGACTGGCGGTTCGCAGCAACTTCTCGACCGAGCCGGCCGCGTGTCGAAGTTCAACCAGCGCTTCGCGGGCATCAGCTTCAAGCGCTGATCGGCGGATTGACCGGGTGTGTTCCAAGCGGGCCTTCGGGCCCGTTTTTGTTTTGGTGTATCCCGCAACAAAAAGAAGCCGCGCAAGGCGCGGCTTTGTCGTAGTCAGAAACAGGGAGGCGTCAAACAGAGTGAACAGGAGCCACTCGACATCCAGAGGACTGGAATGGCGCAAGGCTACCGCAGAAACTCTAATGTTCGGTTAACTGCTGTCCTCCCTAAATGCCTTAGTCCTTCGACTTGAAGAAGGCACTGGCCGCCGACATCGAGGCCGCCTTGCGCGCCTTGGCCTCTTCCAGCCTGACGATCTCCACTTTCAGGGCATCGATGCGCTCTTTAAGTTCATGCAGCGAGAGAGCGGACAGATCCTGGCCGATCTGATGCACCTGTTGTGGCCTGACCGGCTCGTCGTCAAAAAGTGCCATCGCGCCCTTCCTTCCTGCGGTCCTTCGCCGTCATCATCCGATTTTCCCGCCTTTGTGGCAAATCGCAACCAGATAGCTTCTTAAAACCTGACGGCAAAACACGCCGATCTCGCCCCTTGGTGGCGCAAGAACACTTCCCTTTCGGCGCGACGGCGACTATATGAAAAGAAGAATCCCGACAATCTGCTCGCGTCGGGCTTCGTTCCAGGAGGCTGGAGCGAGGCGACAGCGAGCCCATGTCTTGAAGACAAGTCCGTGAGGAGACACCAATGTCGAATGCTCCGCTGATGCCCAAGGCCACCGCCGTCTGGCTGGTTGAGAACACTGCCCTCACCTTCGACCAGATCGCTGACTTCTGCAAACTGCACCCGCTCGAAGTCAAGGGCATCGCCGATGGCGAGGTTGCTGCCGGTATCAAGGGCCAGGATCCGGTCATCGCCAACCAGTTGACGCGCGACGAGATTGCCCGTGGCGAGCGCGATCCCAACTATCGCCTGAAGCTGGCCGAGGCCAAGGTCAAGATCGCTGTGGCCAAAGTGAAGAAGGGCCCGCGCTATACCCCGGTCTCCCGTCGCCAGGATCGTCCGAACGCCATTCTCTGGCTTGTCAAGAACCATCCCGAGCTGAAGGATGCGCAGATCATGCGGCTGGTCGGCACAACCAAGACGACGATCGCCGCCATCCGCGATCGCACCCACTGGAATACCCAGCAGTTGTCCCCGGCCGACCCGGTGATGCTGGGCCTGTGCTCGCAGATCGATCTCGATTTTGAGGTCGGGCGCGCCTCCAAGGACCGTCCGGCCGAGGTCGAGAGCGCCACGCTGCTGCCGGCCGAGATCACGACCGGGCCCATCGATCGGTCAGCCAAGGCCGACAATCCCTTCGCTTCCCTCAACACGCCGTCCCGCCGCGGCGCGGCTGAGGATGAGCTCGACGTCAACAGCGTCTTCGCCAAGCTCAAGGGCATCAAGCAGAAGGATTGACGGCGCCGACTGCGCACCTCTCCGTGCACACAAAGTGCTCGGCTGTTTCTCAATTCGGCGCGGCGGCGCCCGTCTTCATCACCAGCAGCGGCCGTGAATTGTTGAGCCACAAGGCAAACAGGATCAGCACCAGACTGATCCACAGCCACAGATCGGGCCGCTCGCCGAAGAAGGCGATGCCGTAAAGCACACCGGCCGGTGCTGCGACATAGATGCCTTGCGCCGTATAGACCGGCCCCCTGTCGCGGATGAGCGTGTAGTAGACGATCCTTTCCGCCACCCACATCAGCGCAAGGAAGGCGACCAGACCATAACTGAGCCAGCCCAGCTGCGGCGTGGAGCCGGGCGGCGCCAGCACGAGCAGGAACGGCAGGGCCACCAGGGCCGAGGCGAATGATTCGGCCATGCCCGCCTGGTAAACGTTGACATTTGGCGGCCAACGATACGCCGTGAACCAGTTATAGACCGCAAACAGCACCGGGCATGAAAACGAGGCCAGCGTCCAATAGGAGAAGGTGCCGAGCCCGGCATTGTCGCGCGTCACCACCAGAACAATGCTCGAGGCAAGACCGGCCAGCAAGGCCAGCACGCGGTGAGGCTGCAGGCGATCGCGTCCCGTCACCAGCGCCAGGACGTAATTGCAAAACGGCGCCGTCGAAAACACGATCGCCAGGACCGCTGCTGGCATGTGGGCCGCAAAGAAGATCTGGAGTGAGAACGGAATGTTCAGCAAGGCGCCGCAACCAAGTCCATAGGCAATCAGTCTTCTGCCGATAGCGTTGTGGCCCGCCAGAATGCGTCCGCAAATAGCGAGGCCAATGCCGACACCGATGCCCGACAGCACGATGATATGGGTGATCGGCATGCCTGCCGGTCCAAGCACCTTGTAGATCGATGGGGAAAGCCCCCAAAAGGCACCAAGCAACACAAAATAGGCCGCGTACACGGCTGCCTCCCAGACGGAAAACCCACAGACGAGCTGCGTCTGTCGGGGGCGAATGTGAACAGATTTCTTGTCGTGGAGCTTGATCGAAAGTGCAGGCCGACTGCACCCGGCCGCAGCGTTATGACAGGTCTTTAGTCACACGCAGCCACGGTCCGGTGCAGCCGGAGCAGGATCAAACAACCGCTCGTCCAAACGCATCCTTTACGCCCTCGAGGCGAGTGTAGCGGGAGGAGGGGATGGTGTCCTCGGGGTAGATATCGCGTAGGATAGTCGGGCTCAGATCCTGCAACAAACGCTCACGGCTATCCTCGGCCAGGTGGCCGGCGATAGTTTCAACCAGCTCTGAAACCCATCCCCGCACACTGGGGAGGATCGAATAGGGCTGATTGCGCACCGTCCCATGCAGGGCCGGAGCATAGCTCCAGTGGCGCCCCCATTCATCTTCATGAAACTCGACGCTTGACATGATACATCCTTAACAAAATGTTTACGACACAACCTTGTATGGTCTGTATTTTCAATGTTTTATGTCCTTTCATCAAGAGAGATAACCTATCTTCATCAACAATATAAACTTGATGATAGGACTTCCTGACGTTTGCTCGAAGGCGGCCGGCATGAACAGATCGGGAGTGGGGCTCGGCGCCCTGTGGACTTTTGCCGTGGCGGCGCGGCATCTGAGCTTTGCCAAGGCTGCAAACGAGCTCGAGGTGACGCCGGCCGCCGTCAGCAGCCAGATTCGCGCCTTCGAGGATCGGCTCGGCACGCGGCTGTTCTTTCGCACCAGCCGGACGATGCGTCTGACCCGGGCGGGCGAGGAATTGCTGTCTTCCACCAGCGCGGCACTGCGCAGCATTGATGAAGCGCTCAGGCGCGCGGCCAACGCGAAGCATCGGGAGACCTTCTCGGTCTCCTCGAGCTCGTCCTTCGCCGCCAGGTGGCTGGTGCCGCGCCTTCCCGGCTTCCGGCGCCAGTTCCCCGATATCGATATGCGCATCGACATCTCAGACACGCTTGCCGATTTCGGGCGCGAGGAAATCGACGTCGCCATCCGATTCGGCAAGGGGGCATGGTCGGGCCTGCGATCCGACCGACTGTTCGACGAGGTTGTCTTCCCGATCTGCAGCCCCGTCTTGCTCGAGGGTCCCGTGCCCCTGCACGAACCGAACGACCTCGAGCATTTCACCCTGATCCACCTCGACTGGCATGCCCAAGACGACATGTGGCCGGATTGGCGGATGTGGCTGCTGGCGGCCAAGGCCGACAGGCCCGATCCGACCCGCGGCCTTCATTTCAGCCAGACGATGATGGCCCTTCAGGCCGCCGTCGACGGCCAGGGCGTGGCGCTCGGCAATACCAGTCTGGTCGGCGACGACCTCGCCGCCGGGCGGCTGGTGCGCCCCTTCGACCTCTCGCTCAAGATTGCACCTGATTTTGCCTATTATCTCGTAGCGCCGCGAAACAAGGCTGATCGACCGATGATCAAGGCGTTTCGCGAATGGATTCTGGCGGAGATCGCAGGCGGGCAGGCCCGGTAAGGAGGGGATTGGAACACGGGTTTGGGGAAGGCCTTGCAAGCCAGCCACACTTGGCCTTCTCCACGGGTGGGCTTGGGATTTTTGGAGGGACGCCCCGTGGGTGTCATTTCGAAGAAATGACGGATGGGGTGTGGCCCACCGCCCATACTCACTACCGGGTTAGAACGCAGGAAGCCGACCACACGCCATTCGACCCGACTTCGTCGATTCCAGCTGATTTTGCTTTGCAAATTCCGCGACTTGCCCAGATTCACTGCAGACGGCTCCCCGTGCCTCGCTCATCTTGCAAAGATGCGCATATGCAACGGGCGTGGCGTACACTCAGGCGATGATGTCTGGCGTCAGCATGTCGTCGAGAAAGGAGATGCGATCCTTCAGGCTGAGCTTGCGCTTCTTGAGCCGTTGCAATTGCAGGCGATCGGGCGTGCCAACCTGCTCGAGCGCTGCAATTGCCGCATCGAGATCGCGATGTTCCTGGCGCAGTCGGGCCAGTTCGGCAACCATCGCGGCCTCGTCCTCCTCAATGAGTGGATTTGGCAAGCGCATCCCCTTCCGTTCAAACCGCGCGACATCTGGCAAGCCAGGCCTGTGCCACGATTCTTGTTCTGGTCACCTCTGCGCTGCGGGGCGCGGCAAGGGTCAACCATGGAGCCAAACTATGCAGGGCGGATTCGGCCCCCGCAAGCACCGCTAAAAGATATCGCCCACTATTTGCAGCCTCCGCCGCACTGATTCGGGCACGGCACAAAAAGACTGGCTATCTCTTTGTTCCGACGCGATTTCTGCTCGCCACATCCTGTTACCATGTTGCACTGCCGCATGGTAACCTCTTGTTCTCGTTTGATTAATTTATCGCCGTGCACAACATTTAGCTATCCGCAACTAGCGATTTTCCTTCGACAACAACCAAAAATCATGAGAGGCTTAAATGTCGGAACTGTGACATAAGGAGCCGTGAATGCCTGTGCAGTCGCATCTGGTGGAGCTGGAGCGCAAGCACCATGCTCTTGAAGCCGAACTCACTGTAGCGTTGGCCCATCCCTCGTCGGATGACCTGAAAATCGCAGAACTGAAGCGTAAGAAGCTTATTCTCAAAGACGAGATCGCGAAACTGAAAAGCACCGGAACGGTGCACTGACCCAGCAAAAAGCTGGAGCCATCTTACCCCGCCGGCCCGGATCCAACGTCCGAGGCCGGCTTTTTCATGTCCGGGGCGGGACATCAGCTGTGCTAAATCGAACGGAGACGTCACGAGGAATATGCATGATGGCGGATGGTTGAAACGGTGACGCTCATTGGAAGGCTGTCCCATGATGAACCCCTCGCCTGCACGTCCGTCGCGCTTTCAATTTTCATCGCGTTTGCGTCATGTCGCGCTGCTCCTGGCCATGCTCTCTCCGATGATGGCGCCGGCACCACAAGCCTTCGCTGCGCCGGCGGCCACGATCCAGACCAACCCGCCGACACTCGACGATTTCAAGAAGGTCCTCACCGGCTTCGGGCGCTTCGTCTATTCGGAGCGCTATGGCAATGTCTGGCAGCCGTCCTCCCTTCCGGCCGGATGGCATCCCTACCCGGCCTGCCACTGGGTTTACGACCGCAGCTATGGCTGGACCTATGACGATCCCTCACCATGGGGCAAGATCGTGCATCATTACGGCCGCTGGGCTCATGACAACGATGCCGGCTGGGTGTGGGTACCGGGCACTGAATGGAGCCCGGCCTGGGTGATCTGGCGCGCGGGTGTCGCGTGGACGGGATGGGCCCCGACCCCGCCCGCCACCGATCAGCAGGAAGTCACGCTGGCGAGCTTCAATTCCGACAAGCAGTGGACCTTCATCGAGACCGCCAAGCTTGCCAACCGCTGCGACAGCGAGCCGGCTGCAGCCCCCTCCGGCACCATGACGGCAACATCGCCCGTGACCACCATCAAGATGGTGCGCGGCATCGCGGTCTATGTCCTGCCGCAGCCCGACACCGTCACCGTCATCGACTTTGACACCGGCCCGATCGCGCCCTGGTCTTCCGCCTTTCTGGGCGACTGGATCACCTGGCTGAGCACCATCGCACCGGCCTCGCTTACCATGTCGGGCTCCGCCGCTATCTGCCCGCCTGCGGTGGCGCCTGCCGTTGCTCCCGCAGCCTATCCTTCGGCTCCCCCGCCAGCGCCAACAAAAAAGACCGGCAAGAAGATACGCAAGGCGGTCTATCCGCTACCCACGCCCACCAGGCCGACACCTCCCGTCATCGTCGACGAGGATCCCGGCGTGGCCGACCCCGGCCCGCGGATCTACACTGGCCCGCCGCGCTATTACCCACCCCGGCCGATCTATGTTCCGCAGCGCCCCTATCCCGGCTCCTACTACCCTTCGCGCCCACGGCCCAGATATCCGACCGGCGGCTACGGACAGGAGCAGATGCTGCGATAAGGGCTGGGGATAAGGGCCATATTCCTTGTGTGCAGGCCGGGCACAGATGCACCTGCAAAAGGGCAAGCGAGGCGCAATTTGCCTTCTCCAGCGAAGCTGGGAAAGGTGTCACTTCGCAGAAATGACGGCTGTGGGGTGGTCAGCCGCTGCTGCCTTGTCCCGGTAGTGCAAACCGAACGGACCATACCCCATCCAAGGCGACTTGGTCGGCCCTGCTTTGCTGGAGAAGGCACCTCGCGCCTCACACCAGCGCATTGACCGATATCCCCTCTACCTGACAATTGCATGTGCCATCGCTTGCCAGCGGCCGCGAAGCCTTTATTTGTCGAGGCTCCTGCTCTCGTCATTTGCGGAAGCCGCCATGCCTCAATCCGTTTCCCTGCCCCGCCGTCACTGGTTCGAGATGACGACGGAGGAGTTCCGCACCGCCGACACCTCATCGTGGATCGTCGTGCTGCCGATCGCCGCGGTCGAGCAACATGGTCCACATCTGCCCGTCGGCGTCGACACCATGATCATGCAGGGTTATCTCGATCGCACCCTGCCGCTGATCCCCGCCGACATTCCCGCGACATTCCTGCCGATCCAGACCATCGGCAAATCCAACGAACATCTGGAGTTTCCGGGCACCATCAGCCTTTCTGCCGAAACGTTGATCCGTGCTTGGGTCGAGATCGGCGAAAGCGTCCACCGGGCCGGTGTAAAGAAATTGCTGATCGTCAATTCGCATGGTGGCAACATGGCGGCGATGGATATCGTGGCACGGGAACTGAGGGTGCGCCACGGCATGCTTGCCACTTTCACGTCCTGGCACATGTTCGGCTATCCAGCGGGCGCGTTCTCGGCGGATGAGATGCGGCTCGGCATCCATGCCGGCGAGGTCGAGACCGCACTGATGCTCGAATTCCGCCCGGACCTTGTGCACATGGATAGGGCCATCGATTTCAGGCCGGTCACATATGAGATGGAAAAAACCTTCAAGCACCTGCGCACCGGACGCCCGGCCGGATTCGGCTGGATGGCGCAGGATATTCGCCCAGAAGGCGCGGCCGGCGACGCCTCGAAGGCCACGCGCGAGCATGGCGCGCAATCGGCGCAGTTCGGCGCCGAGGCATTGGTCGAATTGCTGCGCGACATCCGGGATTTCGACCTGGCGCGGCTGAGGAACGGACCGCTGAAGGGATGAAGCCCTGGGAGCGCTGACGTCCTTGTCCGCATCTTCCCATCGTGCAGACGCGGCGTTTGCGGCAGTTGCTGAGAGCCAAGAGCGGACGAGGATGTCCGCTCTTGGCTCTCAGGCCCTACGCCGCCTTTGCCGTCTCTTCCAGCAATTGCAGGTCCCCTTGGCCGAAGGTCACGCTGACGTCGGTGCCAGGTTGCGGCGGCGGCGAGCCGGGGCTGTTGAAAGTATCGAGCGAAACGACATTCTCCTTGAAGCGCACACGGATACGCACGATCGACCCGAGGAAGCTCACTAGCTCGATCCTGCCATGCAACGTGTTGCGTCCCTCGCCTCCCGCGCCGAGCGTGACGGTTTCGGGACGAAGGGCCAGCGTGCGGGTTTCGCCATTCGAGGCACCCTGCAGGCCGCGATTGGTGATGACATCCTGGCCGTCGACCGAGAAGCGGCCGGTGGCGGTGTCGACGATCTTGCCGGTCAGGAAGTTGAGCGTGCCGACGAACGAGGAGACAAATCGCGTCTTGGGGAAATTGTAGATCTCGAACGGCGTGCCGACCTGCTCCATCTGCCCGGCGCTCATCACGACGATACGATCGGACATCGAGAGCGCTTCTTCCTGGTCGTGGGTCACGAACAAGGTGGTGATGCCGAGCTGCTGCTGCAGCACGCGGATTTCGTCGCGCAGCGAAACACGGATCTTGGCGTCGAGCGCCGAAAGCGGCTCGTCCAGCAACAGCATCTTCGGCTGGACGGCGATAGCACGGGCAAGCGCCACACGCTGCTGCTGGCCGCCCGAGAGTTGGAACGGATAGCGATCGGCGATATGCGGCAGCTTGATCATGTCCAGCATCTGCTTGACGCGTGGCGCGATCTCGGACGCCGGCTTCTTGGCGATCTTCAGGCCAAAGCCGATATTCTCGGCGATCGTCATGTTGGGGAACAGCGCATAGGCCTGGAACACCATGCCGACATTACGCTGGTTCGGCGCAAGGCTGGTGACATCCTTGCCGTCCATGCTGATCAAGCCGGCCGTTGGACTTTCGAAGCCGGCGACCATTCGCAGAACCGTGGTCTTGCCGCACCCGGAGGGGCCGAGCAAGGTGATGAACTCACCCTTGCTCACCTTCAGATCGAAGTGCTTGACCACTTGGTTGGGCCCAAAACTCTTTTGCAGGTTCGAGATATCGAGAAACGACATTTTAACCTCTCAGCGGCACTCAGCGTGACGGTTTAGCGGCACGCGAGCGGCCAACTAGTTGCAGCAGGCCCATGCAGGCCCAGGTGATGAGGAAAGCGACGATCGCCAAAGCCGAAGGCTCGTAAGCGCGATTGGCACCGATCAACTGCAGATAAGTGCCGAAGACCGGTCGGTTGAGCAGGCTCGCGAAGGTGAACTCGCCAATGACGATGGCGAAGGCGATGAAAGAGCCACTCAGCACGCCCGAGCGGATATTCGGCAGGATGATCTTGGAAAGAATCGTGAAACCGCTCGCTCCAAGGCTCTGCCCGGCCTCAGTTAGTGTCTTGACGTCGATGGCGCGCAAGCCCGCATCGACCGAACGGTACATGTAGGGTAGCGCCAAGGTTACATAGCCCAGAGCCAGCAACAGGTCCGTCGTCCATTCGTTGCTGGTTAGAGGCAGCCAGGACGATGAGTTGAACATCCGGATATAGCCGAAAACGATGATGATCGCGGGAATGACCAGCGGCAACAGCGTGACAAATTCGACCGGCGAACGCCAGGCCGGCAAGCGCAGGCGTACCAGATAGGCGGCCGGCACAACCAGGAATATGCTCAGTATGATCGTCGCGAACGCCAGCACGATCGAGCGGGTGAAAGCGATTTGGAAATCGGGCTGGACGAAGACGACACGATAGGCCTCGAAACTGTACTGGCCGCGCAACAGGCGCAGCGAGAACTCGAAGGTCGAAAGCAGCGGGATGATGAAATAGCTGATCGCAAGCAGGATAATGACCCAGGACAGAAGGTTCTTCTTCATCGCACCCACCGTTCGCTGTAGCTACGCAGCCAGATATAGGCCCCGCTCGACAGGCTGGTGATGATCACCATGCCAAAGGCGATCGCGTAGCCGAGATTGGGATTGTTGAGCACGTCCCCGCGGATCTGGGCCATGAGCTGGATCGGAATGATCGGCAGGCTCGAACCCGTCAGGGCATAGGCTGTGGCGACAGCGCCGAAAGAATTGGCGAACAGCAAGAGCGTTGCGCCCAGAATACTTGGAAACAGGATCGGTAGGGCGATGCGGCGCCAATAGTCGAAATCAGAGCCGCCGAGCACCGCGTTAGCCTCGCGCCATTCCTTTTTGAGACCGTCGAGTGCTGGGGCAATCACCAGCACCATCAGGGGGATCTGGAAGTAGAGATAGACCAGCGTCAGACCGAAGAAACTCAGTATGTTGAAGCCGGTCGAATAGAGATTGAAGCCGAGCCAGTCGCGCAGCAGCATCGTAACCAAGCCCACACGACCTAGCGTGGCGAGAAAGGCGAAGGCGAGCGGCACGCCGGCGAAGTTGGAGGCTACGCCCGAGAACGTCATCACCGCCCCACGCATCCAATTCGGCAGTCCCCCGAGAATGACGGCATAGGCGACGAAGAAGCCGATGAAGGCGCCCCCCAGAGCGGAGGCGAAGCTAATCTTGATGCTGAGCCAGAAGGAGGAGACGATTGCCGGATTGGCGAAGAGCTCGTTCAAATTGACGAGCGTGAAATTGCCGCTGCGGTCGAGGAAAGCTCCGACCAGAAGCAGCGCCGTCGGGATAACGAGGAAGAGGGCCGCAAAGACCACGAACGGCATCATGCCGAGCGTGGCCCAAACGGTCGGCCCTACCTCGTTCCGTCGCGCGGCGGGCGCAGTCTGCACAATTGTGCTCATCGATTTGACCGTAATGAGGTGCATCCCGCCCGTGAAAAATCGGACAGGATGCAAATGTGACAGGGATACTCGGCTTACTTTACAGCGGCGCCAACCTGGCTATCCCATCCCGCGGTGATCGCGGCCTTAGCGGCATCCTGTTCTGCCAAAGTCGGAAAGACGGCTTTGGCATAGCCTTCGGCCGGCGGAAGCTTGGCAAGCAGATCGGCAGGGATCTTCTTGGCGGCGGCCAGGTCGTTGAAACGGATCGGATGGCAATAGCCCTTCAGCCAGCCGATCTGCCCCTCGTCGGAATAGAGATACTCCATCCAGAGCTTGGCAGCGTTGGGATGCGGCGCAAACGCGCTGATGGCCTGGACGTATACGCCCGCGACGACGCCGCTAGCAGGAACCACGACATCCACATCCGGATTGCCCTTAAGGGTATCACGATCGGCAAGCGCGTTGTAGTCCCAGCGCAGCACCACCGGGGTCGCGCCCTGGGCGAGCGAGGCAGCCTTGCCGATGGTCGGCACGAAATTGCCCTTCTTGTTGAGTTCGGCGAAGAACTTCAAGCCTTCGGCCGCACCCTTGCTGGCATCGCCTTTGGCGCCGGAAAGGCCGGAGGCATAGACGCCCTGGATCGCCTGGTTGGCCGTGCGCGGGTCACCGGCCAGAGCGACGGCGTTGGCATAGTCGGAACCGAGCAAGTCCGGCCAATCCTTCGGCGAATTCTTGATGATGTCCTTGTTCACTTCGAAGGAAAGCACACCGTAATAGTCGCCATACCAGAAACCATCGGCATCCTTAGCGCTGTCGGGGATCGTCGACCAGGTCGAGACCTTATAGGCCTGCAGCAGGCCGTCAGCCTTGGCCTTTGGGCCGAAGGAGAGGCCGACGTCGATCACATCGGGCGCCTGGGGCCCGGTATTGCCCTTGTTGGCCTTGATCGCTTCGACTTCATCGCCCGAACCGGCGTCCGGATTGAGCTCGTTGATCGTGATGCCGTATTTGGCCTTGAAGGCGGCGATGACGTCGCCATAGCCACACCAGTCATGCGGAAGCGCGATCACGGTGAGCTGGCCTTCCTTTTTAGCCGCAGCGACGAGATCATCGCTGGCTTGGGCGAAGGCAGCGCCCGTCGCGGCCGTCATGGCCAGGGCCGATACCGAAGCGATACCAAGCCAGATTTTCCTGCTCATTGTTCAACTCCTTGATGGTGCCGCGCTTGGCCCAATTTTATGTAAGGGTTTATACATCGGCGCTCGTATCAATGACGGTTGACAGTTTTGTGTCAATCCCGTCTGTCATATATGACAGCCTCAATTTGCAGCGTTTTTCACCGATGCAGCCTCTCAATCGCGGCGGCATTTGCGCAAAATCGCCATTGCGAGCGCAAAGCGCGCGATCCTTCCACCCGCCGTGGGGACGTTGGCGTGAAGGCCTGTGCGGCGTTACCGTATTTGTTGATCAACACAATCAGGTGACAAGATGCGGCAAGGCCATCGGGTGAACCCTTTGGGTGGGTCTTCAGACCCGACAGCTTGGAAACCTCGCACGGCCGGGCGTGGAATGAGCGGGTGTGAAGCCCCGCCGCCGGTTCTGGCATTTGCACCGCCGAAATTTCAACTCCTGCGGAGAATTCTTGTCTTACCCGCCTGCCCTAATTAGTTGATCGGGCCGGGTTTACTCGCACTCTTCAATCGGCTAAGGAACCAAAAAGCCCGGCCATTGCATGTGCCGGGCTTTTCCGCGTCCGGATCTCTTCACCGCCGGACCACACAAGAAAAGGGAGAGCGCCATGGCCAATGTCGTCGTGGTCGGGTCGCAATGGGGCGACGAAGGCAAGGGCAAGATTGTCGACTGGCTGTCGGAGCAGGCCGACGTCGTTGTTCGCTTCCAGGGCGGGCATAATGCCGGCCACACGCTCGTCATCGGTGACAATGTCTACAAGCTGTCGCTGCTTCCCTCCGGCATCGTGCGCGGCAAGCTCTCCATCATCGGAAACGGCGTGGTACTTGATCCCAGGGCCTTTGTCGCCGAGGTCAAGAAACTGACCGATCAGGGCGTCGCCGTCACGCCCAAGATGCTGCGCATCGCCGAGAACACCCCCCTGATTCTCTCCCTGCACCAAGAGCTCGACCGCCTGCGCGAGTCGGCCACCGACGGCACCAAGATCGGCACCACCGGTCGCGGTATCGGCCCGGCCTATGAGGACAAGGTGGGGCGGCGTGCTATCCGCCTGATGGACCTCGCCGAGCTCGGCTCGCTCCGCCCCAAGATTATGCGCCTGCTCAACCATCACAATGCCCTTCGCCGCGGCAATGGCCAGCCCGAGATCGACGCCGAGGCACTCTATAGCGAGCTTTCCGAGGTGGCGCCGCTGGTGCTTCCCTTCATGGACGATGTCGGCGCCTTGCTCGACAAGGAGCGCAAGGCAGGCAGCCGTATCCTGTTCGAGGGCGCCCAGGGTGCACTGCTCGATATCGACCACGGCACTTATCCCTATGTGACGTCTTCCAACACGGTCGCCGGGCAGGCGGCTGTCGGCTCCGGGATGGGTCCGAGCGCGCTCGATTATGTGCTCGGCATCACCAAGGCCTATACCACCCGTGTCGGCGAAGGCCCCTTCCCCACCGAGCTTTTCGACGACACAGGCCGGCTGATCGGCGAACGCGGCCGTGAATTCGGCACGGTCACCGGCCGGGCCCGTCGCTGCGGCTGGTTCGACGCGGCCCTGGTGCGCCAGACCATTCGCACCTCAGGTATCACCGGCATCGCGCTGACCAAGCTCGACATCCTCGACGGCTTCCAAACCATCAAGGTATGTGTTGGCTATGAACTCGACGGCCGCCGCATCGATTACCTTCCCGCAAGCCAGGCGGCACAAGCGCGCGTCAAGCCAATCTATGAGGAGATCGAGGGTTGGCAGGAAACCACGGCCAAGGCCCGCTCCTGGGCCCAGCTGCCGGCCCAGGCGATCAAATATGTGCGCCGCATCGAGGAACTGATCGAGGCGCCCGTGGCGGTGCTCTCGACCAGCCCGGACCGGGACGACACCATCCTCGTGCAGAACCCGTTTCAGGTTCGAGCCCGATGAAAAGGAAATTCGGAGCCTTACCGCATATTCAGTAGGCTCGTGTGGTCTGGCGTCGCCGTGCTGACCGGCGGCCCCAGGCCCCTATCAAGCGACCACCTGGCGTCCCGGCTTTCACTTTTCGCGGCTTTGTTCTAAGAGCGGTGCCTGAATGGCCCGTTCTACCCTTAATCCTGTCCGATTCGGGCGTTAGGGCAAGGGCCTGCTGCTCTGGGCGAATCAGGCAGCATCACATCGTTGCAGAGATCGAGCCAGGAACAGTGTCGACGGATTATTTTCCGCCCATTCAGCGAGCGGTCCAGGGGCTCTCGCCCAATACCCAGGAAACCCGCACTGCCCTTTATGACAAGGCTCGCGGGGCCTTGCTTCGCCAACTGAACGCGGCCGATCCGGCGCTGACGCCGGGCCAGATTTCGCGCGAGCGTGGCTTGCTCGAGGAAGCCATCCGGCGCGTCGAACATCATTACGACGAAGCCGAGCTGGTGCAGGAACCGCTGATATCGGAGCGCCCCGCCGCGCCGAGACCGGGCGTGGATTCTGATGGAACGGATTTCGGCGATACCGTCGCTGTCGAAGAGCTCTCGCGCGATGAGCCAGTGACGAGGTTGTCCGAGCCGGCCGACCAAGGCCGCGGCCTTCCCGCGTTTGCCGAACGCAAATCCGAGCGCCGCCGCCCGCAGGCGCCGCGCCGCAGCAATTCCAACGGCAATTTCAAGCGGTATGCCACTATGGCCGCGGCCGGGGTCGTGCTTGTCGGCGGCGGCATCGCGACGACGCTGGTGATGCGTAGCGGCGACGGCAAGGGCGGCGTGCCGCCTCAGATCATCGCGGCTCCCGCCAATCCCGTGCCCGCGCCCGCGCCGACCGACCCCGCCAAGTTGAACGACCGCATTGGCGGCCCGCCTTCGACGCAAGTGGCTACTGCTAATCCGGCTCCAGCGCCGGAAACCCGGCCCATCCTGCCTGCTCCCTCCTCCGAACCGGCACAGATTCCAGCTCCGGTGACGACGACCCCCGCGCCCCTTGTGCCCTCGACGCAAGGCGAGGCGCCCGAAGGCCAACGCGCCCGCTTCATCGAGGAAGATCCTTCGGCACCCCAGAAGACCCGTGCCTTCGAGGGGACGATCAACTGGCGCACCGAATCGCAAGCGAGCGGCAATAACGGCCCGCTGGAGACGGTGATCATCGGCGATCTCAACTTCCCGGACCGCAAGGTGAAGGCCGTGCTGACCCTACGCCACAACAGCGACCCTGCCCTTCCGGCCGCCTATGTGATGCAGGTCCAGATCGTCGTGCCTGCCGACTATCCCAATGGCGGCGTCAACACGCTCAAGGGCATCGCCGTGACATCCGATCCGGAACAGCGCGGCAATCTGCTCGACGGGGCGTTGATGAAGGTGTCGACGGGGGCCTTCCTGCTCGGCACGATCGACCCGCCCGACGAAAAGGGGCGCGAAGCAAGGCTGTTGCGCAACTATCCCTGGTTCCAGCTGATGTTCGTCTTCGATAATGGCCGCAACGCCATCTTCGCATTCGAGAAGGGCGCCGACGGCAGCAAGGTCTTCGACGACGCCATGGCCTCCTGGAGCAGCAGTGCCTCCGCGCAATAGGTGCTCTGGCCGAGTGGAGCGGAAACCACCTTCACGCAAAAAGACCGCCCTTTTAAGGGGGCGGCCTCTCGATTTGATGGACAGTCCATCGACCTACATGGCGTGAGCGGCCTCGATGCGGGCGACACCCGAGCGCACGGCCGCCTGGACCTTCTCGAAGGCACGAACCTCAATCTGGCGCACACGTTCGCGCGAGACGCCAAACTCGTCGGACAACTCCTCGAGTGTGATCGGATCATCGACGAGGCGACGCGCCTCGAAGATACGCCGCTCGCGATCGTTCAGCACGCCGAGGGCCTGACGCAGCGCCTTGGAGCGGTTGCTGCTCTCCTCGGACTCGGCCAGACGAGTCTCCTGATTGCTCGTGTCGTCGACGAGCCAGTCCTGCCATTCGCCATCACCATCCTCGCGGACAGGCGCGTTGAGCGAAGCGTCGCCGCCGAGACGGCGGTTCATCTCCACCACTTCCTGCTCCTGCACGCCGAGCGACTTGGCGATCGAGGCGACCTGGTCGGGGCGCAGATCCCCTTCATCGAGCGCGGAAATCTGGCTCTTGGCCTTGCGCAGGTTGAAGAAGAGCTTTTTCTGGTTCGCCGTGGTGCCCATTTTTACGAGCGACCAGGAACGCAAGATATATTCCTGGATCGAGGCGCGGATCCACCACATCGCATAGGTGGCAAGGCGGAAGCCCTTTTCCGGCTCGAACCGTTTGACAGCCTGCATCAGGCCGATATTGCCCTCGGACACGACCTCGCCCAACGGCAGGCCGTAGCCCCGATAACCCATGGCGATCTTGGCGACGAGCCGCAAATGCGACGTGACCAGTTGATGTGCCGCTTCGCGATCACCATGTTCTCGCCAGCGTTTGGCGAGCATGTATTCCTGCTCGGGTTGGAGCATTGGGAAGCGACGGATTTCATCGAGATAACGTGAAAGGCCGCTCTCGGCGGCCAAGACGGGAAGCGCGGCAGAAGCCATATGTTCCTCTCCTCTGAACCCCCAATTCTGGGCAGTTCAATCGTTGCCCCTCGTTTTGAGCAGGCAACGCTTTGAAGATATGGGGACGGCAAGGGCATTTGTGAAGCCCCCTCGCCTGGCGACCCCGCATGTGCCGCCTTAAACTGACAACACGGGCCAATCACCATATCCATGCACCATCATGCGCCTGATTGAGGCGATTTCACGTTGCAATTTTGATGTAGCCGCCATGCACCCAGCGCGGAACCCGATACCAGGCTCCGCGTTTACCGTAACCAGTCGTTAACCTTGTAGCCGGGGTTTGACGGCTCTAGAAGCAAGGTGGGGCGTCCTGCGGCGTGGCCCTGTCGAGCCTTCAGCGATGTTTGCGTGCCCAATCAGAAGGAAGACATAAGAATGGACCAGGCCAAATCCAAGAATTCGGAAACTCTCGCCGGCGACCTCGACGCCCTGCGCGCCGAAGTGGCGCGGCTGAGCGAACAGCTCGGCGCCTATATCGATGAGGAAAAATCGACCCTCGCCCGCATCCTGGCGCGAGAAGCCAAGAGCGCCAAGCACATCCTCGACGACAAATTGAGCGATGTCGGCGCAAAGGCTGGCGAATATACCGATGCAGCCAAGAGCCAGGCCGCCGATCTGCAGAAGGCGACCCTCGATTACGTCAACAAGAAGCCGTTGCAATCCCTCGCCATCGCCGCCGGTGTGGGGCTGGTGCTAGGCCTGTGGAGCAAGGGCCGCTCGTGACACGCCTCCTCGCGCTTGGCATGCTGGCCAAGGAAGAGCTCGGCACGGCCCTGCGCCGGCGCGGGACCGCTCTGGTGTGGCGGGCGGTTGCCGGCCTCTGCCTGTTCGGCGTGCTCGGCATCGGCCTGATCAGCCTCCACCGTGTCATCGCCGAGCATTACGGCCCCTATTGGGCCGACGCCGCCCTGGCCGCCCTGTTCGCGCTCATCGCCCTTATCGCCGTCGCCATGGCTGTCTCGGTTGAGAGGCAGGCGCGCAAGCGTGAGCATCTCAAGGCGACCCTACTGGCGGCGGCGAGCGTGGCCACCGATGCCCTCCCCGATAAGAACTCGGCCCTGCAGGCGCTGGTCATCGCCGCTCTGGCCGGTGGTTTCTGGTTCGGCCGCAAAAAGTAAACTCAGTTACTTTTTGCGCAAGGCCGTCGCCAGGGCGGCGAGATCGGCCGGCAATTGACTCTCAAAGACAAGATGTTCGCCGCTGACAGGGTGCTCGAAACCGAGGAGCCGCGCATGCAGCGCCTGCCGATCCATAACGGCCAGGGCCTTCCGTGCCTCTTCCGGCAGAAGCGCGGCCTTGGTCTTGAATCCCGACCCGTAAACGCCGTCGCCGAGGAGGGGATGGCCGAGATGGGCCATGTGCACCCGGATCTGATGGGTACGTCCGGTCTCGAGCCGGCATTCCACCAGGCTCACCAGGGCCTGGCCTGCCTGCTCGCCGAACGTCTCGATCCGCGCATAATGAGTGATCGCCTCGCGCCCCCGCCCGAGCGGCACCACCGCCATCTTCTCGCGGTTGCGCACCGAGCGGTCGATCCCGGTCTCCACCGTGCCATGCGGGCGCATGCCGCCCCAGACAAAGGCGAGATAGGCCCGCTCCAGCGGCCCGGTGCGGCCATGATCGGCAAATTGCGCCGCCAGGCCCTGATGGGCCCTGTCATTCTTGGCGACCACGAGCAGGCCCGACGTATCCTTGTCGAGCCGATGCACGATGCCCGGCCGCCTTACGCCGCCGACCCCCGAAAGAGTGTCGCCGCAATGGGCGATGAGCGCGTTGACGAGCGTGCCGTGCTCGTGGCCCGCGGCCGGATGCACGACGCGCCCGACAGGCTTGTCGATGACGAGCAAGTCATTGTCCTCGTAGACCACCGCCAGGGGAATGTCCTCGCCCTGCGGCTCGGCCGCCACCGGTTCGGGCACATTGAGGCAGACCACCTGCCCGGCCTTGAGGATGTGGCCGGCATCGAGCACAAGCTCGCCGTCAAGCAGGGCATGGCCGGCCTCGATCAGCGCCTTGATGCGCGTGCGCGACAAGGGCAGGGCCTCATCGGCGGAAGGCTGACGGGCGAGAAAGCGATCGATACGCTCGCCGGCTTCCGCGGCCTTGAAACGATGGGGTGGTCTGTCGTCATTGCTGTTCATTGGCGCCTAGGTAAGGGTGAACGGCTCGAAAGCCAAGCTCGCTTCCCCCGATGACGCTTCACAAGTCCGGTCATTCGTGCAGATTCGACCTTGCTGCGACGCCGGTTTGCCGCTATACGGCCACTCCTTGCCGTAGCTCCCATCGTCTAGTGGCCCAGGACGTCGCCCTCTCACGGCGAAAACACCGGTTCGAACCCGGTTGGGAGCGCCAATGATTTCAAATACTTAGCGCCTAAATGCGTCCACTGTGTCCCATTTTTGCCCCATATACGGGTGTGGACAACTTAGTGCTCAGACCGGCCCGAACTCCAAGTTCATACGTGGGAGGCGCCAGTGCATCCGGTCGACTGGGACGAAATCGTCAATCTCCACAGTAACGCCGATATCGATGCCGAGCTGATTCCAGCTATGCATGTCGTGATGGGTGGTGAGTGGCGCGTGGGTGTCCCGCTCGCCAGGGCGGTGCAGATGGTCATGGAGGATTGGTGGGATAATCCATCGGCTCAAGAAGCCGCTTGGATTGCGTTCGATTCCGGGCACGAAATGGTATTTTCGGAAATCGCGCAGCTCTATCTACGGCCGGATTTTGCACGGCAGGTGCCTAAAGATTAGGACACGCTTTTACCGGCGCCCTGCCAGCCCATAAGCTCCAGACCAGCGCGAAATAGGAACACGGAGCTATAGGGCGCGCCCTAGGAACCCCCTTTAATCTAACCTCGGCACGATCCTCAGATGGCTGACCACAATCGGGGTTTCGCGCTCCAAAACATCCCTGGCAGTTTCTTCAATGGCATCGATGAGGCCCTTGTCGAAATTCCCGAGAATTTGGGTCTGTGTCAGCGGCAATTTCCACGACAAGCGTTTTGACAATGTGTCCCTCTTCATATGACCATTCGATCCATGCGCCAGATACGCCCGCTATCTTCTCCGCATGCTGCGGGACGAGGGCTTTGTCCCTTTTCAGGGCTAATGCCCTTGGAACGGCTTTGCGGGCCCTCAGTGGCTATATCTCGTGATAGCTTGGATCGAGGCATTAAGGAGCGCCCGCCCCATCATGCCAAAGGCGGGCAACGCGGGGTGTTGCGGGTTGACATTGGCGTTGCGGGCATTTGCGGCCGCCTAACGCCTTACTGTAGCCTGCTTCCCTCCGGCTGTGGGCGATGAAACGTTAGCGCCTCGATGCGCAGGCAATTGAATTCCTCAGGCGAGGGCGCGCTCCCTCCGGTACGCCCGTAACCCGCTCCAGAGCCTGCGTGCAGCCCGCTGCAACGGCGGTAAAGTCCGTCGCCGAGAAATCAGGGCCAGTAGCGGAAGGACCCGGCCAGCACGCGTCTTAGGTTGGTTGCTCGGCCCGCCCCGAAGGCGCCAGGCGAGGCAGCAACGCGAAAGGCGACATCCGGCATCCCTTCCGCGTCGACGAAGGCGGTCGTGATGGCGCCACCGAAAATAAGCGTCATGCCATTCTCATCGCCGGCTTCGACGCAAATGGAATTTTTGTACGTCTTGAACGCTCGCGTTCCCACAGTCGAAAGCTGATTCATCACGCTGAGCGGCAAGCCACAAATCGCCAACTCCATTTGAAAATTCGAAGCGCCGCCAGCGTTTTCGATATGAACTCGGCAACGCAGACCCTTCGCCAAATAGCTATTGCCGCCGCCGTCAGAAAACTGGCCGTTGGCCATGTTGAATTGCACGTTGATCAATTGCTGCGCGAAAGACATCGCTACATCCCGCCTATGCGGGAGCCCAGATCACCCGAATAGGTGAGGCTACTAATCATGAAAGTGATCTCCCCCTTTTCCTGAGCGGAGCGTACTATGGCGCGCAGTAGAGGAGTAATGGTGATGGAGTGGATGATATTCGTCTTCATTCTGCTTGCCGTCCTGCTTACCGTCCTGTTTCCGCGGGCTGTGAAAACCGGCGTCGTCTTCGTGGTCCTGGCAACGTTGCTAGCCTGCGTCTCGATTGCGGATCACCTGGTGACGGCGATCTGAGGCAGATGTCTTTTGCCTGAAGGCCGCCGCCTCAGCTCGCGCTAACCGCGACAATTTGATCACCTGCGGCGAGCGCTGCGGCTGACCGTCACCGTCGACGACAAATATATTGAATGTAGAAATGGACTTTCATATCAAGATTACTGCAGCTTTGGTAAGCGTTTCGTTCAATTCGGCGGCGTTGAATACGATCTCGGTGTTTCTCTGAACTATATTTTCCGATTGGATTTCTTCAGTTCCTTCTGGTCGTTGGTGGAGATGCCGAGCAAACCATCCTTCAGCTTGACCAGGACAGAGGAGGCCAATTTGAAATCGTCCTCGAGGTCAAGTGCTCGTCCATTTGCTTCACGATGAGCGGATGAAGGCGCAGCCAGACTTTCAGTTAGCGCAGCCGCGGCAGGGTGATTCCTGAGGACCTCCGTGCGATCATGGCCGAGCCGCAGACCGGCAAGGCGAACTGGAAGCGCAATCTTTGGACAAGGCAGCCGGCCGCCAGCAAGCAGGGCCTACTGGACGCTCCTGGTGAGCAGGCTCGCGATGGTGCCCCAGCGACAACACCCAAATGGGTGACCCACCGGCCGCCAAAGAGCGATGGGTTTCTACCGTATTAGCAGATAGTTAGCGGTGCGGACTTGCTATAAATTGCTTGCATGACACACAAACCGCACTTCTTATCCGTCCAACACGAGGAACTCGATCCTGCCGTTTCGAAGGCCTCCTCGCTTGTCATCTTCGCCGCTGCCCAGGCAGCAGCCTTCGAGGCCCAGCGTCGATGCGCGGCAGAACATGGCAATGTTGCGCTTGCCCTGTATCTGAGCGGGGCAATTGCAGAGGCTCGCTCCTATGCCGCCCAAGGTCTACACGCTCTGACAATTCTCGGCATCGGCAGGTGAGCCAGCCTGTCCGGCCCGGGGCGCCACGGCATGTGTCCGCGGTCTAGAGAGTTTGAAACCGCGATTAAGACCCACAAAATATCTCACCCCTTGTCTCGCCGGGGTTGCCCTAATAGTTTATCGCTGCCTTGGTGGCGTCTAGGGCCGCCGCGATTCGACGTCGACCGCGCATATGGCCGCCACCACATCGGTCTGAGTGGTGTGGATTGCGCGGTTCAATACGGACAAGTGGTCATGAAGAACACTTGCCCTATCCTTGTTCAAGGTTCCCTCACACACCAATCTCCCAATAAGGGATGAAACCGATTTGTTGCCAATAGCTGGTGATTGAGCGTCTGGCTCGTCAGCAAGTTGCCTAATGCGCTGCTCAAGATCGTTCCGGATCTTTGCGCAAGCACGGGGACCGAACGGAATATATCAAGCGGTGCCTCCGGCGCGCAAAGTCATCCTCAGGCAGGAGGCCTTCCTTCTGTGCTTCGTCTTCAATGCGCCCCAGGGTTTCACGCAGATCAAACTTGAATCCGCCTGGAAGCTTAGACGATTTGAGCACATGAAGGACATAGTTGGCAGCAAATACCGTGTTTCGATCAGTCGCGCCCGCACGATTCTGCCTCCACCCCAGAAGGGGAAGTGCCATCCTCGCTCCCAGGTGATGGCGTGTCATATTGGCGACCCCTGGGTGGTCGCGAAGAGTTGATTGCCGGCTCAGGAACCCGAGACTGTGCTATGTTCGTTAGAGCCGCAAAGCCTCCGGTGAGGGAGCACACTCGTGGACATTCTCTATCTTCCCCAAATAGCCGAGAGGGACTATCCGGCACTTCAAGCTTTCATCATAGGGAACAAGACGTACGCCGACTGGGTCCAACTAGCGGCTGGCTGGCGTAAATATTGGTCTGACCAAGGCTGCTTGATTCAGGCCGTCACCGTAAGGCCCGCAGAGTTCCGCCAGTATCTCGACGCCAGAGGATTCCCATACGACCTCACCCAACTACTCGGGTTCGCTGAGTGGGCCGGCAAGAGGGCAGAAGGCCTAGGCCCCGCCGCACATATGCTCGGCGTCCGGTAAGGTCCACTTGCCGTGGGTCCTCAGGTCCACCGCGCTGTATTCCCTCCCCCGGTCGTCCCCAGGCGGACAATCTTGCGGGATCGAGACAAGGCAAAGCTTCACGGGGTCACCGACACGTGCCCGCGTTAGCGGCTTGACGAGTTCATAGGAGACCCCAACGCCGCCATTGGCGTAGGTCACCTCGCTGCCGCTCTGCGGGTCACCTTCAAGCCGAGAGCCGAGCTGCGAAATTTGGGTCTGGACGCATTGGCCCACCTGGGTCGGAAGGTCGTCCGCGAAGGCTGGGGTGGTTGTGAGCGCAAGGGCTCCCAAAATGACGAGCAAGGGTAATCTTCGGTCCATAAGTTCCTCCGCGCGGTCTAATGTATTTGGTTACATCGAAGATGCCATACGGGCCTGAGGGAATCCAAGGGGTGGCACCGGCGGGAAGTGCCAAGGCCGTTGCCACAAGACAAGACAAGTGCTTCACATGATTTCGCTCTAGATGTGAGCGACGACGGCTTGGGCTTGCGCGTGAGCGGGAACCAGCAGCCCTTCAACGACAGTTCGCGCTACCCATCCAGAACAGTTGGCGCTACCCATCCAGCTGAGATGGCAACCAGTGCTAGCGGTTTGAATGCCGATCCTGCGGCGTCCTCGAAATCGCGCAGATAGTCCGTGTGAGATTGCGGGTGCTTGGTACGGCGAACGGCCATCGGCCTATGGCCATCTTCTGAAAGCGTCGAACTAGCCTAAGATGACACCGTCACTCGCTCTTTTGAAAAAGAATGCGCAAAGCGAGCCAATATGCACGCGCGGGGGCAAGAGCTTTATCGTCGAGACCTATGGTGTATCGCTGCCAATTGTCGTCATCTCGCGCAGTGATGTAGAGCAGATACTAGCTCATCGATGGCCCTCGGCGTGCCACTTGGCCAACGCCCAAGCGTTATCTGGCCACGACCACTGATGCTCCTATGCTCCATACTCGCACCTGCAGGATACGTTCACCTGCAGGATACGTTCCTGAGCTGCCGGGAGCTGGTCATGTGCTGTGCGATTGTTGTGGCGGGGCGCCTTGGTCAGCGAGCCGTCATGATTGGTTGGGGCTCAAGTCGGCCCGACCACAAGCAGGGAGCCATGTGGCCGGGCTTCGGCCGGGGCGGGTTCACGGGCATCTCAGCCTTGGCCCCGGCTATTTCGGCAAGGCGACATTTGCGATCGTTCATGGCTTTCTGGGACGGGCCCGCGGGCGGAAATTATATCCGATGGTCGTCCCAGGCTAACTGGGCAACACATGGAAACTCGCCTCGTCCAACGCCTCAATGAACGCCGCCCTGGCTTCGTCCGCCTGTCGCCTGCCCCTGAGCACCGCAAGGCACACTTGCCGAGCGCGTGAATGCTTTGGGCCGGGAGCAGCCGGCCACATCGTAGTGAGATAGCGTGTGGCCTCCTCTGGGTTGATAATCGTACGCAGGGTGCCAAGGCCGGTTTCGAACACCACGGGAGCGAAATCATTCTTGTCCACGGCGCGAACCCTCCGATCAAACTCAACGAGGGGCAGACGGGGATGTTCCACCCTGCCTGCGTTCAAGTGCCGGCACCTCACGCGAGGCCGACGCGCTTGATGATTTTTCAAACTATCGTGGTCGCGGCTGCTGCCCCGCCAAACACCAGTGTGACGATTGGCTTACTGGTGAGCGCGCGGGCGAACGGCGTCTCAATGGGGGTGAGGATCTTCGGTTATCAGGTCGCCGATCCCCAGCGCTATGGCGTGGTCGCCTTCGATGCGGCCGGGCGGGCCATCGACATCGAGGAAAAGTCCGGAAAGCCCAAATCGAGCTTTGCGGTGACCGGTCTTAATTTCTACGACAACGAGGTATTTCTACGACAACGAGGTGCTCGAGATCGCAGCGGCTCAGCGTCCCTCGCCGCGGGGGGAACTGGAAATCACCGATGTCAACCGGGTCTATCTGCAGCGCGGCAGTCTGCAAGAGGAGCTGACGAGATCCTAACGCCCGAAAGGCAGGAAATCGTGCGTTAAAGTATCCATGCCGAAAGGCGGACGCCGGCTCTCGGCAAAAAACGATGCGACAACAAAAAACTACAGCATCGGATACGATTGAAAAATCGAGTCCGGTGCTGGCAGTGCAGGGATTGCCAGACTCATCCGACAAATGAGGGCGATAGTCCCCTCAGCGCCCGGCTTGAAAAGCCCCATCGGCAGACGCTGCTCAACCTCAGCGCGCGGCAACCAGCCGCTTGGCGGCGCGGTATTCGACGACGACCGGCCGAGGAGAATGGCCACGCTCCGCCATGAGCGGGACACTCAGCCTGGACTTGATGCGGGGAGCTGCCTTTCTGGCCACTTCGCGCACTTCGTCAAGCCCGATCCCAAGCAGCGAAGCGGCGATTTCGACTTGCTGTTCGGGGTCGTCATTCATGCATGCGGCCGCAGCCAGGGCTTCGTCGATCGTCGGCAGAGCTTCCTTGACGCGCCGGCTACCGAATTTGGTGTTCCAGGACGTAGGCATTGTCACTTCACCCTCGTGGATTCTTCGCATTACCGTTATGGATCGTTCGAATCACAATAACAGCAATTCGAATAATGCTGCAGTGCAGCAAAAGCGTGGCAGCCATGCGCGTTGGTAGCAGCAGGGGAAACTTCGCCTGCCCCAACCCACCGCCGCAGCAAGCAGCGAATCCCATGCCGCCATCGCATAGCTGATTTGCGCAGGCCGCAGCGCATAAACGCCCGCTCCTCCCTACATGATCGATACGTCTGGTTGTCGCCCGTTGCGGTGTCGTGTCACGCACGGGAAGCGGCTCCCATGGCATTGGTGTTCTCATGCCGCGTCGCGACGCAGGCACTGACCAAAGACGCCCTATCGGCGCTGCTTTCTCCAAGGACGGGGAGGGTTTAAAGTGTTTTACGATGTATTTGAGGAAGTGATGCTGGCCTTGCTCGTCGGCTTCGGCGTTTTTCTGTTCACGAAGGACGAGAAGTATGTCGTGCGCGTGCTGGCGGCGGCAGCCATCTGCATTTTCGTCGCAAATTCCTATCACGAGGCGGTGGGCCTATTGAATCGCTACGTCGGCTAGGCGCGCAGCCTGCTGCGGCGTGGGAGACGATTTCTTTAATCGTATCCGATACTCTAGCTTATTGTTGTCGCATCATTGTTACCAAGGACTGGCGTCCCCTTTTTGCCGCGATGGCCTAACGCAGCTTCTGTTTGGCGAGCCAGGACTGGAAATCGTCATGCATCTGCGACAGGAAAGCGCCGATCCTGGCGCTTTGGCTCTGGCCGATCGACCAGACTTGCTGCACCCCGCCGGAGGTCGTCAAGGCGAGAAGCGCCGTCCAGTCCTCCCCCTTTTCGACAACCACCGTCGAGGCTTGATAGGCCGGATGCGGCCGACGTCTTCCTGGCGGATCATGCTTGATGGCCGCGCTCTCAAGCGCGTCGATGAGAGAAGCAGCCCCGAATCTCAATTTGACCGGCGCTCCGCCCTCCACTTCGCAGGCTATTTCTATATGGCTGCCTTGATCCGTTTCTGTTGCACCAAATATCTTTGTGACAACAATTGGCCTCATAATATCGATCTCCAAATTCATTGTTTAGAAATGCCAGATCCGAAGAGTCAAAAATCTCTTACTTGTCATTTTGGTTGAATATATAGTATTCGACACGCCAAAATTGCATATCGCTCAGCAACTTATTATAGAATGACAATTCACCGCAGCAAAAATAAATTATATATGCAAGGCAAAAAATCGCAATCCGCCCAGATCAGTCTTATTGTCTGAAAGATTGACACCGAAATCTTTCCTCGGAGGGGCGCCGCTTCTGTTGCCCCGCTGGGCATGCCCGGCGCAGGAGGCAAAACGCCCCTGCCATGCCGGCAACGATACGCCCTGTCTGCTGTTGAAGGAATTTCTTGTTCGGCGGCAGGTGGAAGGATGATTGAGCTTAAGCGTGTTCCCGCTCAGAACGGGGGCAGCCGGCGCTTAATCGGCTGGCTCTTGACAATGGAGGTGTTGGTCTCGGCCCGGTCCGTGATGCGGTCCAGGATCTGATCGAGCTGGTCCATGGAACGCAGATGCAGCCGGCCGATGAAACAATCATCGCCGGTGACCTTGTCGCATTCGCAGAATTCGGGGATGTCCTCGATCAGATTCTGGACGATGTGCAGCTGGCCAGGAAGCGGCCGGATGCGGACGATCGCCTGCAGAGTATAGCCCAGGGCACCGGGGTCGACATCGACGGTGAAGGTGCGAATCACACCGCGTTCCTCCAGACGCTTGAGCCGTTCGGAGGTACTCGGAGAGGACAGACTCACACGCTGCGCCAAGTCTTTCAGCGAAATACGGGCATCATTGGCAAGAATCTCGACTATACGTCTATCCAAATCATCGATCATGGTTTTATCAGGCCAAATCACATGAATGCCTTATTCAAACAGGGTAATACCATCACCCTCCTTATGAAGTCTATATAAGCCGCGCAAGTCACAATGTATGATTTCGCCTTGAAATTGTAGGAGGCGATGATGACGGACAGGCTACGCGGCACGCTCGAAATGACGGCCGCCATGGTGCTGTCGGGAACGATCGGCTGGTTCGTCGTTGTCTCCCGCCAGCCCGTGATGGACGTGGTGTTCTGGCGCTGCGTCTTTGGGGCCGCCACGCTGCTTGTCGTCTGCGCCGCCATGGGGTTTTTGCGCCGCGACATCCTCACGGCACGGCAATTCATGCTTGCCGTGATCGGTGGCGTCGCCATCGTCGCCAACTGGCTGCTGCTGTTTGCCGCCTATCCCCGCGCCTCGATCTCGATCGCCACCGTGGTCTACAACACCCAGCCGCTGATGCTCGTCGGTCTTGGAGCCCTGTTCTTCGCCGAGCGCCTGACTGCGACCAAGCTTTTCTGGCTCGGCCTCGCCTTCGCCGGCATGCTTCTCGTCGTTCAGGCCAGGCCCGAAGCCCGCCTGATCGGCACTGACTACCTGTCCGGCATCCTGATGGCGCTGGGCGCGGCCTTTTTTTACGCCGTGGCCGCGATCGTCGCCAAGAAGCTCAAGGGTGTTCCCCCGCATCTGATCGCCCTCATCCAGGCCAGTGTCGGCGCCGCTGGCCAATCTCGCCCACCTGCCGGCGGGCGCGGCAAATTGGACCGCACAGACCTGGACGATCCTGGCCGCCCTCGGCGTAGTCCATACCGGCCTCGTCTATATCCTGCTTTACGGTGCCATTCAAAAGCTGCCGACGAACCTGACGGGATCGCTCTCCTTCATCTATCCGATCGTGGCGATCTTTGTTGACCTATTGGCATTTGGCCATCAGCTGCAATTGCTCCAAATCGCGGGCGCCGCCGCCATCCTATTGGCAGCCGCCGGCATGACGCTGGGCTGGTCGCCCTTGCGTCGGCAGGCCGCCAAGGCGGCGTGTGCCCCGGCGGCCGAATAGCGGGCTATGTGACGCGCTCATCCCACGTCTGATTGAATAGAGCTACCTCATTCCTTCCCCGACTTTGGCAAAAGTGGCGCGGCGCACCCGGGTCGGAAGGGGGGAGAGTGTCCCTCGGCCCTTTGTGTCCAGCTAGGTTTGCAGTGCAAAGTCAGCGAGTTCCCCGAAGTCGAGGAGGGGTTGCCTTGCGCTGCGTTCTCATCGGCTCAGCACATCCCCTCTTCATCGAAAAATCTGCGTTGCGTAGCGACCGGCACGCTGGGCAGGCCTCAGCTTGCCGCGCCGACCCCATCGACAAGAACGAGGTTGCGGCTGAGAGCCTCCTCGCGCACCGCCAGGGCGAAGGCATATTCGGGCGAGCGATACCAGGCGCGCGCCCGCTCGATGTCGGGGAACTCGACCACGACGATCAGGCGTGGCGGCCATTGTCCCTCCAGTGTTTCGATCTGGCCGCCGCGCACCAGATAACGGCCGCCATGCTGCGCGATCGAAGCGGCGGCACGTGTTCGATAGGTCTGCCAGGCTTCCTCGTTCTTGGGTGTCACATCGGAGATGATATAGGCGGCCATCGTTCTGGGCTCCTTGGATCGGCATGCTTAGGCGTTTTGTCCCGGCATTTGATGAACGGACTCGGCGCTGTGGCCACCCTTCCCCTGGCGGGGAAGGGAAGCGGCAAATGTCGCACCAGTGGTCCACCACCGCGCTTATGGGATCCATATCCTCCCTATCGCAAGAATTAACCGCGCAGGTTTGATCTCCACCATCGGCGTTCTTGCCAGGCAATTGTTAACTCGGCGCTTGACATGTGACCAAATGGTCACCTATTATTGCCTCCATGGATATGGACGAAGCCTTCAGAGCCCTTGCGGATCCGACGCGGCGAAGCCTGCTCGACGAACTTTTCAGGCAGGACGGACAGACCTTGAGCGCGCTCGAGGAAAGGCTGCCGATGACGCGCTTCGGCGTGATGAAGCATCTGAAGGTTCTCGAAAAGGCGGGCCTCGTCGTCACCAGGAAGCAGGGCCGCCAAAGGCTGCACTTTCTCAATTCCGTACCGATCCGGCTCATCCACGATCGCTGGGTGAGCAAATATGCCGAGCCCTGGGCCGCGACGTTGAGCGAGCTCAAACGGAAACTGGAGGATAGAACGATGAAAAAGATCTTCGAGATCTACATAAAGACGACGCCCGAACGTCTTTGGCAGGCGATCACCGACACCGAGATGCGCCGCAAGTACAATTTCGGTGCCGTCGTCACCTCCGACTGGACGGCGGGCTCGCGCTATGAGGGTAACGGTGGAGGGGCGCTGATCTTCGAGGGTCAGAATCTGGAAGTCGATCCGCCGCGTCGTCTGGTCCAGAACTTCCAGGCCCTGTGGGGGGAGGACGTCAAGGGCGAGGGCGTCTCGCGGGTAACCTGGGAAATCGAGCCGATCGGCGATTCATGCCGACTCACGGTGACGCACGACCAGCTGCGCGAGGGCGCCAATGCCCAGCTCTATGGCGGCTGGCCGATGGTCCTTTCGGGCCTGAAGACCTTGCTGGAGACAGGCCAATTGCTCACCACACCGGGATCGCTGCGCTGGATGGAGCAACCGCAAGCAAGGGCGTGAGGATCGCGAGGTGGAGGTCATCGCGAACGCACTGCGGCATGCAATGATGCGGCGCGGATCGGGGACCGCAAACACAATGGCGCTTCACACTTCTCGCGATCGCGAATTTGCGAAGCATCACCTCGTGCCGCATCGCTTACTCAACCTATTGTCGCCCCTGCGAGAATGGATTGAGGATGCCAGGTCAATCCAACCGCTTGCCCCGACATCAGTGTGGCACTGCTCTATCCTAGCGCCCTCTCCGCCGTCCGGGCCAGGAGGCCGGCCCCGGCGGCGAGAATGCCATCGTTGAAGTCGTAGTCCGGTAGATGCAACGCCGCCCGCTCGCCCGGCAGGCCGTTGCCGATCCAGGCATAGGCGCCGGGCATATAGTCCAGAAAGACGCCAAAATCGTCACCCGCCATGCTCGGCGGCAAGGCCTCCAGCGCAGAGGCGCCGAACAGGTCCACGGCGGCTTGGCTCATGACACGGCCCTCGGCGGCGCTATTCCTCACGGGCGGCGTCAAAGAGTTCTCGAAGCGAACGGTTCGTACGGCTCCGGCCATCGTCGCTGCCGAGGCCGCAATCGCCTCGATGCGCTCCATGATCATGCTGAGCATATCCGACGAGAATGCCCTGAATGTCCCGCTCAACACCGCATGGTCGGAGATGATGTTCTGGGCCTGACCGCCGCGGAAGGAACCGACGGTAACGACCGCCGACCTTAGTGGATCGATGGCGCGGGCGACGATCTGCTGAACCCCCGCGACGAAGAGGCTGCCGGCGAGAATGGGATCACCGGTTGTATGCGGCATCGCTGCATGGGCTCCCCGGGCCCCGAAGATGACCTCGAACTCCCCGGTCCCGGCCATCACCGGACCATCGTGCACGACGACGGCCCCTGCCCGCAGGCCCGGCCAATTGTGCAAGCCGAAGATGCAGCGGGCAGGAAATCGCTGCAGCAAGCCGTCATCGATCATCAACTGAGCGCCGCCATATCGCTCCTCGGCCGGCTGGAAGAACAGATAGGCTGTTCCCCGGAAGCGCCGTGTCGCGGCCAGATGGATGGCCGCGCCGATCAGCATCGTCATGTGCCCGTCATGGCCACAGGCATGCATCTTGCCGGGGAAGCGGGAAGCATAGAACACGCCGGTGCGCTCCTCGATGGCAAGGGCATCCATGTCGGACCGAAGCGCGATGCCTGGCCCGGGCGCCCCGCCGTGAATGGCCGCAACCACGCCGTGCCCCCCTATAGCGGTATGCACCTCTATGCCGATCTCGCGCAGCCGTTCGGCCACGAACGCGGAGGTCCACTCCTCCTCGCGCGACAATTCAGGGTGGGAATGCAACTCCCGTCGCATGTCGACCAGCCGGGGCAGACTATCCTCGATCGCCTTGAGCATTGGGCCCTCGTGGCGCATGCATCCAAAACATGCGCAATGACAATTTAATGGGACGGAACGGAGCCCTAAAGCGTTTTGCGATATGTCGGGATCGACAAGAATCGCAAAGACGCGTCGAGACAAAGAACAAGAGCAACTGGGCGATGAGGCATAAACGCGCAATGCTCTAGGAAACCCGGGCCAGCACGGCGCAGGCAATCGCCACATCCTGCACGGCGAGCCCGGTGAGCGAGGCTATCGTAATCTGATCGCGAGCCGTACGGCCAGCTGCCCTGTTGGCGATGATCTCGCCAAGCTCCACCACCCGTGACAGTTCTACGGTGCCTGCCGCCAGCGCACATTTGAGATCACCCCGCAGCGATCCCTGCACGCGGCTGTCGACGGCGATAATATCGGCCGCCTCGAACAGGGCCGGATCGAGTTCCTGCTTGCCGGGCGTATCGGCTCCCATCGCGGTGATGTGGGTTCCCGCCCGCACGGCACTCGCCCGAAGGAGCGGCGCGATGCTCGGCGTGGTGGTGACAATCAGGCGGCAGCGCTTGGCCACCTCGTCGGGTGAGGCAGCGATCTCCACGGCAAAGCCGTGCTTTTCCAGCCGCTGCGCATAATCGGCCGCGCCCTCGGCCCGCCGACCCCAGACGATAATGCGCCGGCACGGCCGCACCGCCTGCAACAGGCGCGCCTGCAATTCGGCCTGCATGCCGGTGCCGATGACGCCGATCACCTCGATCTTCGCCGGAGCGAGATATTTAGCAGCGATGGCACCAGCCGCGGCGGTGCGAAGATCGGTGAGATAGCCCTGATCATCGAGGATGGCGGCGAGTTCGCCGGTCTGTCGGCTGAAGGCGAGCATCAGTCCATTGCTGCTCGGCAATCCGCGTGCAGGGTTCTCGTAAAAGCCGGAGGCGATCTTCACGACATAATGCGCCCCGCCGTCGATATAGCCATATTTGATGTGCACATCGCCGGGCGGGTTCTCGAAGAGGAGTTCACCTGGCGGCGGCACCACTGCCTGTCCGGCCGAAAAGGCGCGGAAGGCCGACTCCATGGCGGCAACGGGGTCGAAGCCTTCAAGCGCAGCCTTGATCTCGTCAAGCGAAAGAATGCGAGTTGTGGTAGTCACAACACGCTCCCCAGCACTGAGCGGCTGATATTGGCGCCGCAAATGAGGATGACCGTGCGGCCGGACGTCCAGGCCGGGCCTGCCTTGCGGGCACCGGCCAGGGCCACGCCGGCGGCCCCTTCGAGCAGCATGTGATGGCTGTCGATGAATTGCCGCATCGCCTCGGCGATCTCCTCTTCCGACACGTCGACCCAATGGTCGACGAGGTCACGGCAGAGGGGGAAGGTCATGCTATCAGCTTCGATACCGCCAGCCGTGCCGTCCGAGAGCGTGTCGAGCGATTCGAGATCGAGAATTCTACCCGCCTCCACCGAGCGCGCCATGACGCAGGAGTTGACCGGCGAGCATCCGATGATGCGCGTGCCCGGCGAGACGGCCTTGAGATAGCCGGCAATGCCACCGATCAGACCGCCGCCGCCAACCGAGACGAAGACATTGTCGATCCTGCCGGCCTGGCGCAGCAGCTCCACCGCGACAGTGCCCTGTCCCGCCACGACATCGGGATCGTTGTAGGGCGGCACATAGAGATAGCCGTGCTGATCGGCATAAGCGCGCGCATGGGCCTCCGTCTCGGCGCTGTCGTGGCCGAAGAACTCGACCTCTGCGCCGAGGCTGCGGATATTGGCAATCTTGGCGGCCGAAGCTCCCTTCGGCACGAAGATCAGGCCCTGCCCGCCGACGCCGTGCAGGGCGTATGCAACCGCAGCGCCGTGATTGCCTGATGACGCCGTGATCACCTTGGTCTGCGCCGAGGCGGCACCAAGGCTCAGGATCTTATTGGTCGCTCCCCGCAGCTTGAACGAGCCGGTATGCTGGAGATTCTCGAGCTTCACCGACACCTCGCCTCCCAGGAGGTCAGACAAGGCGGGCGAATACTCGAGCCAGGTCTCGCGCACGACGGGCCGGATGCGCAGGTCCGCAGCATTGATGGCGTCGACAAAGCTCATAAAAGGCTCCGTGCGGTATGGATTTGGCGCATTCACCATGTGGCAGTGCGGGAACCATGCCTAGCAAGCCCTCTGCCGCGGGACAATTTCGAAATCATGAATCACTTTCGCCGATGTCTTTCCCCGCCGGGGAGATCGGGTAACGCAAGAGTTCTGGCTTGAAGTTGAGCATCTAGGGGCGCCAATGCCAAAATCGGAGGGCGGGTCTCCTGACACGGCTCTTTCACAACCGGCACATGCGACGTTTCCAAGACGCAGGGTCTGAAGACCCGCCCCCAAAGGTTCACTCGATCGCCTTGCTTTGCCCATCTTGACAAGGCGTCCTCATCTGCTACTTTGAATTTAATATCGCTCGTGAATAAATATTCAATCTCACGAGTTCGGAGGAAAGATGACGGCGATCTCTCGCACATCCGCGCTGCAAAAGGCATCGGCAAGCCTGGCGCACATGCCCCTGGCGGCCGTCGCCCGACCGACCTTCGGCAGGACCGCCGATCCGGGCGAGCTTGCCGAAATCGCGCGGGCGGTCCGGCTCAAGATCGTCCGGACGATCGCGCTTGCCGGGCTCGGTCATGTCGGCGGGGACCTGTCCGTCACCGATATCCTGACCACCCTATATTTCGGCGTGCTCGACATCGATCCCGCCCATCCAGAAAAGCCCGACCGGGATCGCTTCATCCTTTCCAAGGGACATTGCGCAGCGGCCTTCTACAGCGTGCTGTCGCTGCGCGGCTTCTTCGACCCAGATGCCGTCGACACCTTCATGGAGCCCCTCGCCGCACTGAACGGTCATCCTAACCGCCGCAAGATCCCTGGCGTCGAAGCTAATACCGGCCCGCTCGGCCATGGCCTGCCCATCGGTGTTGGTGCCGCGGCCGGCGCCAGGCTTGCCGGAAAGGCGTGGCGCACCTTTGTCGTTCTCGGTGATGGTGAACTGCAAGAAGGGTCCAACTGGGAGGCTGCAATGACGGCGGGCCACCGGGGCCTCGCCAACCTCACCGTCATCGTCGATCGCAATCGCTTCCAACAAGGCGCCGGGACCGAAACGACTAACCGCCTCGAGCCACTCGGCGACAAGTTCCGCTCTTTCGGCTGGGAGGCCATCGACGTCGATGGGCATGATACCGCAGCCCTGTTCGCCATTCTTGCTGCACACGGAACGGACAAGCCGCGTGCGGTAATCGCGAAGACTTACAAGGGACGCGGTGTCTCGTTCATGGAAGACAAGGTCGATTGGCACCACAAGGTGCCCAATGCCGAGCAGGTCCAGATCGCGCTGGAGGAATTGTCGAAATGAGCGCTCCCGAGCCCCCCCGTGCAGCAGGCGCACCGGAAACCTTTGATTGCCGCGTCGCCTTCGCGGAGGAATTGACTGCCCTGGCACGGGTCGACCGCCGCATCGTTGCGGTGTGCAACGACTCTGTCGGCTCTTCCAATCTCATGGCGTTCCAGAAGGAATTTCCCGATCGCCTAATCAATGTCGGCATTGCTGAACAGAACATGGTCGGGGTCGGGGCGGGTCTTGCCAACGCGGGTTTCATCCCCTTCGTCTGTGCCGCCGCGCCTTTTCTCACCGGCCGGGCGACCGAGCAGATCAAGGCAGACTGCGCCTACTCGCAATACCCCGTCGTGCTGTGCGGCATGTCGCCCGGCATGGCCTATGGCGAGTTGGGACCGACTCATCATTCCATCGAGGATTTCGCCTGGATGCGCGCGATCTCGGAACTGACGATCCTCGTTCCGGCAGATCCGCAGGAAACCCGCCAGGCCGTACGCTGGGCCTCGCAGGCCGGCAGACCCATCTTCATGAGGGTCGGACGATTTAAGATTCCTGCCGTCACGTCACCGGCCGACCGATTCGAGCCGGGGCGGATCGCCACCCTGCGCGAAGGAAACGATGTCACCATCGCGGCGATCGGCACGATGGTATCGCGCGCGCTCGACGCGGCCGACCTCCTCAAGGAGCAGGGCATTTCAGCACGTGTGCTTAATGTCTCGACCCTCAAGCCGCTTGATGAAGATACCATTCTCAAGGCCGCGCGGGAAACCGGCCGCATCGTCACGGCAGAGGAGGCTGTCGTTAGCGGCGGCCTTGGCGGCGCCATTGCAGAGACGGTCTCGCAGCACCACCCCGTACCGATCCGGATCCTTGGGGTGACGGGTTTTGCTCCGACGGGCAACACGCAGTTCCTGCTCGATCATTTCGGACTGAACGCCGCAGGAATCGTCGACGCTGCCCTAAGCCTGATCGGCAAGGGGGCGCATTGATGGCTACACCGCTCGTCCTCGCGATCGACCAGGGCACGAGCTCTACCAAGTGTCTGCTCGTGGACGCCTCGGGCGCCGTTGTGTCGCGCGGACAGGCTCCCCTTTGCGAAAGCCATCCTCAACCCGGCTGGGTGGAGCAGGACGCGCGTGAGATCTGGGCCAGCGTCCAGACCGCGGTGGCGGCTTGTGTTCCGGCGGCGCTGGCCGGATCGGTGATCGGGGTCGGCCTCAGCACACAACGCGAATCCTGCGTCTTGTGGGATCGCAAATCGGGCGCGCCGCTTTCGCCTGTCCTGTCCTGGCAGGACCAGCGCACCGCCCCGCTGGCAAAGGAGATCGGCGCGCCCGAGACAGTGCGCCAGATCCGCCGCATCAGCGGCCTGCCGCTCGATCCGATGTTCTCGGCGCTGAAGGCCTGCTGGCTGCTCGACCGCATCGATCCCGACAGAGCGAAGGCCAGCGCGGGCGACATCTGCATCGGCACGATCGACAGCTGGCTGATGAGTTGCCTGGGCGGACCGCACCTCATCGAGGCGGGCAACGCCTCGCGGACCCAGCTCCTCGATGTCACCAAGGCGAGCTGGGACCGCGGTCTACTCGATCTGTTCCGGATCCCGGCTGCGGCCCTCCCCGCCGTCACCGCATCGACTGGGCCGTTCCCGGCCATTCGCGGCCTGGGGCCTGTGCCCGACGGCGTGCCCCTGCTCGCGGTGATGGCAGATTCGCACGCCGCGCTGTTCGGCCACGGCGCAACAAAACCGGGCGAGGTCAAAGCAACGCAGGGCACCGGTTCCTCGGTCATGGGTCTCATCGAGACGGGGGCCTCGCTTGATCCGGGCCTGTGCCTCACCATCGCTTGGGCCGTCGACGGCATCGTGAATGCGGCCGAAGGCAATATCCGCGCCGCCGGCTCGACGCTGCGCTGGATCTCAGAGCTGCTAGGCATCTCCATGGACGAGTTGGCGGACCTGGCCCAGGGCGCCGACAGCGAGGGCGTGTGCCTCGTACCAGGCTTCACCGGCCTGGGGGCGCCGTGGTGGGATGCCCAAGCGGTGGGCCTACTCTCGGGTTTCAATCTGGGCACCAGCCGCGCCTCGATCGCACGTGCGGCGCTCGACAGCATCGCCCACCAGATCGCCGATGTGGTCGATGCGATCGACCGGAGCGGCACCAGGGTCAGCCGCCTCTTCGTCGACGGCGGGCCGACGAGGAACAATCAGCTCATGCAGTTCGAGGCCGACATGATCGGCCGCCCGGTTCTGCGCGGCAGGACAGCGGAACTCTCCGCCCTCGGCGTCGCGCATCTTGCCGGGCTGAAGGCCGGATTGTGGGACCATGACCAGCTCGCCGGGCTGGAGCGGCCGCACGATGTGTTCGAACCGCGGCTGGACCCAGCCGAGCGTCAGACTGAGCGCGAGCTCTGGCTCGACGCGGTCGCCAGGGCGCGGCTTAAGCACGCCGCATTCACCGGCAAGGCACGATCAAGATTGGCAGGAGCCGCCTGAACGCGGCGCAGAACCGCGATGGGCAGGAGACGGACGGGAAGGAAACGACATGTCAGCGCAGGCCGAGAAATCCCTCGAGGCACAGCCACGCTTCAAGATCGATCTGACCAGCAGCGTCTGGGGGCCCCTGATGGGCCTGCTCCTGCTCGTTGCGTTCTTCTCGATCCGTGCACCGCATTTCTTCACGGTTCAGAATGCCATCATCATCTTCGACCAGGTGACCGTGTACGGCATCCTGGCGATCGGGATGACACTGGTGATCATCACCGGCGGCATTGATCTGTCCGTCGGCTCGGTCCTGGCCTTTTCCGCCATGACGACCGGCTGGCTTTTCTCGATCGTCGGCCTGCCCTTCATTCCAGCTTTGTTCATCGGCATTCTCGCTGGAGCGGCCTGCGGTCTCATCTCCGGCCTCCTGATCACCCAGGCGCATCTGCCGCCCTTCATTGCCACGCTCGCCATGATGACGGTGGCGAGGGGCCTGGCCAACAAATTCACCGACGGCAATGTCGTCTCCGGCTGGCCGGATGCCTTCAACACCCTCAACACCTACCGGCATTTCGGCCTGATCACCGCCACGACCGCCTTCTTCCTGGTGCTGGTGATCGCAAGCTGGGCCTTCCTGAAATTCCGGCCCGCAGGGCGCAATCTCTATGCGATCGGCGGCAATCTGGAAGTGGCACGCCTCGCGGGCATCGCGGTAAAGCTGCAGATCGTGCTCGTCTACGTTGTGGCCGGCGGGCTCTCCGCCATCGCCGGCATGGCAAATGCTGCTCGCCTCCAGACCTCCCAGCCCTATGACGGGCTCGGCTACGAGCTCACCGCCATCGCCGCGGTGGTGATCGGCGGAGCTAGCCTCTCGGGCGGTGTCGGCAGTATCGGCGGCACGCTCATCGGTGTCCTGATCATCGGCGTGCTCAACAGCGGCCTCAGCCAGATCGGCGCACAGACCTACGACAAGGACGTGATCATCGGGATCATGATCGCGGCGGCGGTAGCCTTCGACACGCTTATCCGGCGGCGCCGGTAACGAAATCGGGACGGCCTCACCCGCCCCGGTAACTCCAGTCGACGACCAAAAACCACATGACCACCAAAAATAGGAAACGCTTCCATGACCAGAACCACGCACAGTTTTGCCCTGGCGCTCTCGCTCGCCGTCTCGCACGTTGCCCTGTCCAGTGCGCTCGCCGCCGAAAAGGTCAAGGTCGGCCTCGCCGTCGCCAATCTCCAGGCCGACTTCTTCAACCAGATCAAGCAGTCGGTCGAGAAGAACGCGAAGGAAATGGGCGTCGATGTCGTGACCGTCGATGCCAAGGGTGACGGCGCCACGCAGGTCAGCCAGATCCAGGATCTCATCACCCAGAAAGTACAGGCCCTTATCTATATCCCTGCCGGCGCTGCCGCCGCGAGTGTACCGGTCAAGGCCGCCAAGGCCGCCGGCATCCCCGTCATCGCCGTCGACCGCAATCCGGCCGATGCGCCCGGCGACACTTTCATCGCCACCAATTCGGTCGTCGCCGCCAAAACGCTCGGCGATTATGTCTGCAAGCAGACGGGCGGTACGGGCGTGCTCGGCGTCATCCAAGGCCAGATCGGCACGACCCCCGAGCAGGATCGCGACAAGGGCTTCAAGGAAGCGATGTCGAGCTGCCCCGGCATCAAGGAAGTCGCCCGCGAGGCATCCAAGATGTGGATGAAGGACGAGGGCTTCAATATTGCCCAGAACATGCTGCAGCGTGATCCCACCATCAGCGTGTTCTTCGGCCGTGCCGACGCACTCGCCCTCGGTGCCGCGCAGGCCGCTAAGGCCGCCAGCCCCGATCACAAGGTCTGGGTGTTTGGCTTCGACGGCGATCTTGCCGGCCTGAAGGCAGTGAAAGACGGCACGCTCGATGGCACGATGACGCAGCGCACCCAGTTCATGGGCAAGCTCGCCTTGCAATCGGCCCTCGATCTCGTCGGCGGCAAGAAGGTTCCTGCCGAGCAGCTCCAAGACGCGGCGCTAACCACCAAGGACAATGTCGACCAGTACATCGCCGAGCATCCGTAAGGCTGCACGCCCAATCCCTCTCCCGAACGGGAGAGGGATTGGAATTCGACGATAAATGCGCGCGGTTTGGAGTGTCGATTACCAATCGGTACGGGCGGTCGCATACCGCTCCTCCATCCGGCGGGTTGTTCCAAACCGCCTCCACGGCAAACGAGGTTCCCTCATGTTGCGATCCAGCGCCCCCCTCTCGCAGGTCGGTCTCAGCGTCCGCGGTGCCACCAAGCGCTATGGGCCGGTCACCGTATTGGAAGGCGTTGACCTTGACGTCCGCCCCGGCGAGGTCGTGGCGCTCCTGGGCGAGAACGGCGCCGGCAAGTCGACGATTTCATCCATCATCGCCGGGCTGGTGCAGCCGAGCGCCGGCACCATGACCTGGAACGCCAAGCCCTATGCGCCCGCGAGCCCCGCAGAGGCACTGGCCCAGGGTATCGGCCTCATCCACCAGGAAATGCGTCTGCTGCCCGACCTTTCCATCGCCGAGAATGTCTTTGTTGGCCGCCTGCCCACCAAGTTCGGCCGTGTCGACCGGGCGGCGATGGCCAGGCGCGCCGCCGAACAGCTGCACCGCCTCGGCCTGGACGTATCGCCGACCAAGCTGGTGCGCGAATTGCGGGTTGCCCAGCAGCAGGTCGAGATCGCCAAGGCACTCACACTGGATGCAAGGCTCCTCATCCTCGACGAGCCAACGGCCGCGCTCGGCGGGGAAGAGACCGACCACCTGTTCGAACAGGTCGGGCGGCTGAAGAAGGAGGGCATGTGCTTCATCTATATCAGCCATCGGCTCGACGAGATCGCCCGCATCGCCGACCGTGTCATGGTGCTACGCGACGGCCGGCTGGTCGCCAGCTACGACACCGCGCAGGTGCCGGTGAAAATGTTGGTCGAGGCGATGGTCGGCCGTTCGGTCGAGCGCATGTTTCCTTCAATCACCCGGCCGGAGGGCAGCGAAGTGCTGCGGGTCGAGGGCCTGACGGCGCCCGATAATTCCTTCAACGATATTAGCTTTGCTGTCGGTGCAGGCGAGGTCTTCGGCATAGCGGGCATTGTGGGCGCCGGGCGCACCGAACTGGTACGCGCCATCGCCGGCGCCGATCCGATCGCCTCCGGCACGATCACCGTCAAAGGCAGGCTGCTTGCCCCCAAGAGTCCGGCTGACAGTCTGGCCGCCGGCATCGTACTGGTGCCCGAGGATCGCAAGGAGCAGGGGCTCGTGCTCGAACACACGATTGGGGACAATATCGCGCTCGGCAATTATCCGCGCATCGCCCCCAGCGGCTTTGTGACGCCCGCCGCGGTCCGACGCTACGCCAATGAGAATATCCGCCGGTTCGGCGTCAAAGGCAGCCCGGACCAGCCGGCCAACCATATGTCCGGCGGCAACCAGCAAAAGGTCGTGCTGGCCAAGTGCATCTCGCGCCAGCCCGATGTCGTGATTCTCGACGAGCCAACCCGCGGCATCGATGTCGGCGCCCGCGCCCAGATCTACGACGTGATCGCTGGCCTCGCCAAGCAGGGCCTGGCCGTGATCGTCGTCTCCTCCGACCTCGACGAAGTGCTCGGCCTCGCCCATCGCGTCATGGTGCTGAGCCGGGGACTGAATCGCGGCATCCTCGCCCATGGCGAAGCCAACCGCATCTCCGTGATGGAACGGGCGACCCTCTGACAAGGACAGCACCATGAAGATCTTCAGCCTGAACGGACAGGTCGCCTTCGTCACGGGAGCCGGCAGCGGCATCGGCCAACGCATCGCCATCGGGCTCGCCGAGGCCGGGGCCAACGTCGCCGGTTTCGACCTGCCCGGTTCGAAGGGTATCGCCCGGACGATCGAGGCGATCAGCACTCTCGAGCGCAAGGCGGTGGCCCTGGAAGGCAATGTCACACAGGCCGCGGACCTCGCCCGCGCGGTGGCGCAGGCCGAACAGGCGCTCGGCCCGCTCGACGTCGCCGTCAACGCCGCCGGCATCGCCAACGCCGCAGCAGCCGAAGACATGCCGCTCGACCAGTGGCAGCACATGCTCGACATCAACCTGACCGGGATCTTCCTGTCCTGTCAGGCGGAATCGCGGGTGATGTTGCCCAGAAAGCGCGGCGCCATCGTCAACATCGCCTCGATGTCCGGTTCTATCGTCAATCGCGGCATCCCGCAGATCCACTACAACACCTCCAAGGCCGGCG
>Ga0206796_1012_pt1 | contig 42050 bp, 45 predicted proteins | sample Alteio_BWOrgCont_68_FD_152895 | JGI IMG/M metagenome (GOLD analysis project Ga0206796, IMG submission 152895) | Enriched cells from forest soil in Barre Woods Harvard Forest LTER site, Petersham, Massachusetts, United States -... | ecosystem: Environmental > Terrestrial > Soil > Temperate forest >...
ATGGCTGACAGGAGGGCGCCGAAGGCGTCGGGCGCGAGGGTGAGATAGGCGCGAAGGGTCGAAAGAGTGCGCCGATCGAAGGGCTCTTGGTTGACGATGTGGAGGATCAGACCTGCGATCAAAGCCCGGGCTTCCTCATTCCAGAACGCATCGCCCCCACCGGCGGCTTCATCAAAGACCAGGGCATCGGCCAATGAGGCGGCTTCCTCGGCAAGATCGAGACTATCAGGCGCCAGGCCGGCCAAGGGATTGAAGGCGGAGGAGGGGACGCCGGTAACGCCGAAGGGATCGAGGATATGCACGGGCCCAAAGCGGTCACGAGCCCGCCGGGTGATCCTGGCGTTCTCGCCTTTTGGGTCGATGCAAATCACCGAGCGATCGAGGGTCAACAGATTGGGAATGATGGTTCCCACACCCTTGCCGGTGCGGGTCGGCGCCATGGTCACAAGATGAGAGGCTCCATCATAGCGCAGCAGCTTTTTGGTCTTGCCGTCGCGACCAATCAACAGGCCAGTGCTCGCCGTGCGCAGGGGTGCGATCTCGCCCTTGGTGGCGATACGCGCCGAGCCATGGCTGTGGCTGCCATCACCGCCAAAATGCAACAGAAGCGGTGCCGTCAGCATCCGGGCAATGACGATGGCGACAGCCAGCATGGCCGGTACGAAAAACACCAGAGGCCACCAGCTCTTGAGGTTCATACCGACGAGAGAGCCAAGGGCCATGGCAAGGCCATAGGCCAAGACAGTTCCAACAAAGGCGATGATCCATACGGCCAAGAGATAGCGCCCGGCCCTGACGGGTGCGATCACGATCTGCACGACCGCCCAGATCGGATCGCGCCGCGCCGCCGACAGCATGTTTTTGAAGGCGATCCACGTTGACATGGAGCGGAACCTTCACTCAGGGGCTGACGGGGTCTCTGCCAGCGACACGATGAATTCGGGAAACAAGGTCTTGTCGCCCTGGCGTGTCAGAAACCCCGGCAGCTCGCGGCGCAGCCATTCGGTCAACCGCTTGGCGAATTCGGCATCATCGCTGCGCTGGAGGCGATCGAGCACGAGGGCGCCGAGCAGGATCTTGCGGCGGGTATCCTCGCTACGTTCCTGCTTGCTCAAGCGGGCCTGAAGGGTCTTCTTGCGCGCTTCGAGCTGGGCAATGCGGTGTCGGATCGGACTGCGCGCCATGGGGTGTTCTCCCGAGATTGAGCGCGCAATAGGGCAGGGGAGTACCGATGTCGATACCAAGATTTTGGTATCCGTCGCACTCCAGGACGAGTAAGAAGACAGCATCATTGGCAACGCTGCAGAATTAGACACAGCGGTGGCGTAGGAAGATCCCGATAATCGCAGCGAGCAAAGCGAGAGTAGATTAAGGGCGCACTTACGAGTTGCTGCGCAACTCAGCTCTTGATACGTCTTGGCCAAATCAGGTTGCGTGATTTGGCGATCTATCACTTGAGCATGAAGCCGATTAGCCCTGCCTCCGGCCGCAGTGCCGTGGCAGCCTTCAGGCGTTGACCGCGCTAGACCCTCTGGTCGCGGCTGCCGCCGCGCTGCCAATCCGATACAGTCTGGATGAGGTCACGCGTGAAAAATTCGGTGGTCATGGGTGTTCTGGTTCCATCACGATCGCGCCATATTGAAAAATGGACATTGTTCTTTGAGCTCAACTCCCCGGGCACAGTGACAGACCTGCCGCACCTGACCTTCAAGAGCTTCACCCGGCTCAGCGCTGAGTCTCAAATTGCACGAGCGATTTAGATTTGAGTTATACCAGAAGCGCCCGATTAAGATGTCGGCCGTACGTTAGATTGAAGGCAGCCGGAGAGCGGCTGCTCGCAATTGCTCAATAAGGCAGACCCACATAGTTTTCGGCGACGACGGTCGATGCGGCTCGGGATTTCTCGACATATTCGAGTTCCGCTCGCTGCATACGCTCATCGAACGGACTATTGCCGGGAAATTTGTGCAGTACGCTCGTCATCCACCATGAAAAGCGCTCTGCCTTCCAGATGCGTGCGAGCGCTCGTGTAGAGTAGGTATCGAGTCCGACTGTGGACTTCTCCAGGTAGAATTCGACGATTGCATCGAAGAGATATCGAATGTCGCTGGCGGCAAGATTGAGCCCTTTGGCACCGGTCGGCGGGACGATATGAGCCGCGTCGCCTGCTAGGAATAACTGACCGAAGCGCATGGGCTCCACGACGAAACTTCTAAGAGGCGCTATGCTCTTTTCAAGCGAGGGTCCGGTCGTCACATTTGCAGCCACATCAGGCGGGAGGCGGAGACGAAGCTCGGCGAAGAATTGCTCATCTGACCAATCCTCGATTTTAGTCTCTAGAGGGACTTGAATGTAATATCGGCTCCGCGTCGTCGAGCGCATCGAGCATAGCGCGAATCCGCGCTCATCATTAGCATAAACGAGTTCGTGTGAGGCTGCCGGGACATCGGCCAACAAGCCAAGCCAGCCGAAGGGATAGCTGCGCTGGAATTCCTGAAAGGCGTGTAGCGGCACGGACTGGCGACAGACCCCATGGAAACCGTCGCAACCGGCGATAAAATCGCAGGAAATTTCTGTCGGCATACCATCCTTGGTAAGGGAAACGCGTGGCGATACACTCTCGAAGTCGCGTACCGCTACATTTTCGGCATTGTAGATTGTGCTGGCACCGGCCACTTGCCGTGCCTCCATGAGATCGCGAGTGACTTCGGTCTGGCCATATACCGTAACTGTCTTTCCGCCCGTAAGTCCCTTCATGTCGATACGGTGGCGGCGGCCCGCAAATGCCAGAGTAAAACCCTCGTGAACGATGCCTTCACGATGGAGCCTAAGCGAGACACCGGCCTCATCGAGTAGATCCACCATGCCCTGTTCGAGAACGCCAGCGCGGATTCGCGAGAGAACATGGTCACCGCCCCGTCGTTCCACGATGACATTGTCAATGCCTTGGCGGGTCAGTAGCTGGCCGAGCAAGAGGCCTGACGGCCCGGCGCCGATGATGGCAACCTGGGTGCGCATCTCTTCCCTCCCCATCGGCAGGCCCAGCTTGGCAACCGATTGTTGTTGGTGTTCTATATTCGCGCTACATCGCACTGACGAGAATGGAGCATTCGTTCAGTCTCTTGGACAAATCGAACCTCAACCCAGCGATGTCGAACATTTCTGTTCCAGCCTATTGGCTTTATGGCGAGCGGCGGGATGGTCGCTTTCCCGATGCGCTGCATATTGAAATGATCGCTTCGCGCAGCTCTTTGCACAATTGGCGCATCCAGCCGCATCGCCACCACGATTTGTTCCAGTTCATTGTCCTTGTGGCCGGCGGTGGCAAGGCCCGGATCGATGGTCAGGATCACGAGCTTTCGCCCGGGACAGCGATCGTGATGCCTCCGCTCGTTATCCATGAGTTCTTCTTCGAGCCGGGTACGAACGGCTTTGTTGCCAGTGTCGCGGATCTATCGCTGAAGCATCTGCTGACGAGGGAGGCGGGCATTGCCGCAGCACTCGCTCGACCAATGGTACTCGTGCATGGCCAGGACGAGGCTGAACTGGGCGAATTAGTGACTATCATGCAGACGGCACTTGCGGAATTCGGTCAGAATCGCTCGGGCCGGGAAGGGGCGCTTTCAGCCTATGCCGACCTGATCGCCATCTGGTTCTGGCGCGCAGCCCGCAAGCATACTGCGATGATCGAGCGGTTGAAGGACGCGCGCGCCCTGCTCGTGCGCCGCTTTATCGAAAGTGTAGAGGTGGATTTTCGCACGCATCAACCCTTGGCAGCCTATGCCCGCTCGCTTGGGGTTTCCGTGCCTCATCTGACGCGGACGTGCCGCCAGGTACTAGGGGTACCGGCCATCCGCGTCATCCATGACCGGTTGATGCTGGAGGCGCGACGCTATCTTGTCTATACGTCGATGACGATATCGCAGATCGCTTTCGGACTTGGCTTTTCCGATCCAGCCTATTTCTCGCGGTTCTTCACTGCGCGCGCCGCTGTCGCCCCCTCCGACTATCGCGCATCCGGTTGATCCGAGCCTTGTTTGGAATGTTGCTTCACGCTTGCGACTTGGCTTTTTCGGGATAGACGAGCTGCTTGACGACCAAGGCCAGGGCGGCGATCACGCCCGGGATCGCAACCCAAGCAAAGATTTCGGCGAATGCCATTTGTCGGCGCGAGAGTTCGGCAACCAGGTAGGAGCCGGCGATGCCGCCAAAGCGGCCAATCCCGAGCATCCAGGAAACGCCCGTTGCGCGACCTTGCGTCGGGTAAAAGGCCGCGGCCAGAGCCGGCATGGATGATTGAGCCGTGTTCATGATGGCGCCTGCGCCAAACACGACCAGCATGAGCAGACCTAACGAACCCGAGGCGTGGCCGATCAAGAAAATGCACAAGGCCGTCAGGGCATAGCAGATGGCGACGATCCAGTTGGCATTATAGCGATCCATCCACCAGCCCGACAAGATTGCGCCAATGCCACCCAGAGGAAAGAGTGCCGCGATCAGCGCGGCCATTGATGCGCTCATGCCGGCATCTTTGAACAAAATGGGCATCCAGTTGATGAGGGCATAAAAGATCACCAGCCCCATGAAATAGCTCAGCCACAACATCAGTGATCCCAGAAGATTGCCGGTGGAAACCACCAACGCCATGGCGCTTTGATTGGCTTGGGCCCCGACGGCTTCGGTCATAGTGAAGGATTGGACGGGGGCAACCGAAGACGAAATACGCACAAGAACCGCGCGAATACGGTCAGCTTCCTGTCCCTTTGCAACCATGTAGCGAATGGATTCCGGTAATCGGAAAATGAGCAGCATCGTGAGGATAAGCGGTGCAACCCCGCCCAAAACAAGCACGCTACGCCAGCCCCAATGAGGGATCATAAAAGCGGCCAGAAAGCCGCCCAGGGCAGCACCGAGGGGAAAGCCACAAAACATCGCATTCGTCAGCATCGAGCGCTGAGGATCGGGACAGAACTCATTCATCAACGTAACGGCATTGGGCATGGCAGCGCCAAGGCCCAGCCCGGTGACAAATCGGAACGCGGACAGGGTGGTCAAATCGCCTGACAGCGACGAACCGAAAGAAGCAAGCCCAAAGCCGAAAACGGCAACGATCAGGACCAGCCTGCGGCCAAAGCGGTCGGCGAGGGGACCGGCACATAGTGCACCAGCCGCCAGACCAAACAGGGCGGCACTGAGGACCGGCGCCAAATCGGGCTTCGAGACACCCCACTCCGCCACGAGAGAGGGGGCGATATATCCAATCGCTGCCGTGTCAAATCCGTCGAGGAGAACAATTGCAAAGCAAAGCCAAAAGATAAGCCATTGAAAACGTGAAAATCCGCTCGAATTGAGGAATGTTTGTATGTCGATTGAATTCCCAATTTGCACGTTGCCCTCCACATGTCGTTATTTCGTTTCTTGAAAATTCGAATGTTGCCATCCGAACGCCGTTCGGGGTCGATACCTTCCTTGGTTGCGCTATGGAGCCAAAGGCATTGGATGGCTTTACCAGCCGATGGGGGCTCTTCCACATCCTTCGACTAGATCTTCGGATCGGGTACGAATTGCACGTCGTTGGCTAAGCGGCGCGCATGATTGAGCGCGGCGGCGGTGGTCACGGCCATTTGCGGCAGAACGAGCCATTCAAGAGCCCAGGCCGATCCAGACCGCTCATTTTCATGAACGAGGGCGTTGTTGAGCGTTCCCGCGAGTCCGGCGTTGAAGCGAGCGAGAGCAACCAGAATTTCGCCGACAACCGGGTTCGACTTATGCGGCATGGCTGATGATGAGCCACCTGGGAGCCGCACAGCATCGACCTCGTTTTGCGCCATCAACACGCTATCGACCCCGATCTTGCCAAGCGTTCCTGAAACGAGCGAGAGCCAGTTACCCAATTCGACAATGCCGTCACGTGCCGTATGCCAGGCAGGTGCGGCCCCCAGGTGAAGACGCTCCGCTAGCCTGTCGGCCACGAGATCGCCTCTGCCGTCGAGATTGGAGCGGGTTCCGATAGGGCCACCGAACTGGACAACAAGAATACGCGGCAGGAGCTGATGCAGACGTCGGCGATTGCGTTCGAGTGGTCGCAACCATGTATCGATCTTGTCGGCGGCAGTGAAGGGCAGGGCACGTTGCATCCGCGTCTGCGCCATAAGCCGAATCCCGCCTTCAAGACCGCGTAGATGTTGCAGCGCTTGAATGAGATCAACCAGGCGTGCCTCGAGATGGGTAACCACCTGCTTGAGGCGTAAGACGAGCCCCGTATCAACGAGATCCTGACTTGTCGCCCCCCAATGCAGCCATTTGCCGTGTTCTTCACCAATCGTGGCTCGCAGGGCCGTGACAAGGGCGGGACCGACAACCCCGTCCCGTGCCATTCCCGCCGAAAGTACCGACGGGTCGGCTGCGAAACTATGACAGGCTGCCTCGATTTTCGCGGCCGCGTCCGTCGGGATTAGACCAAGATCTGCTTGCGCTCGAGCCAATGCCGCCTCGAAAGCCAGCATCGTCTCGATCTCCGCGCTCTGGGAAAAGAACGCTTCTATAGTCAGGTCGCCCGCGACCGCGTCGAGGAAAGTGGAAATCATGTCATCAAACTGCCTTGAGTGCGGTGGCAATGCCCTGGCTCACGCCGATGCACATGATGGCAAGCGCCAGCTTCTTGTTCTTCAAAGATAGTTCGAGGGCAGCGGTGCCCGTGTATCAAATATCGAAGAAGACAGTTTCCTTCTCACCCTGCAAATGGATGTCGAAGGTATAGGTTGGAATGCCACCCTCGTCGGAACGCGGAGCAATCAAGGTTGTGACACGAGGCTTGTGCTCGATGCGGGTAAGCACTGGATCCGCGGCATTGGCTGCTTCCTCGTCGCCGAAATAAAGCCGGGTGTGCAGGCCGATATTGATGCCACGGGCCGCGATCCAGACCGTGATATGCGGAGCCATCGGCCGGCCATCTGAGTAGGGTGCGCTTCCCGGCTTGATCGTCTCAAAACAGTAGAGGCCGGTCACGCTATCCGTCGATTGGCGTGCCCAGCCTTCAAAGGCTGGATCGGCTTTGCCGCGCGTCTCGCCGCGGCCAGGATAGAGACCCTCTGCATCGGCCTGCCAGATCTCCACAAGCGCATCTTTCAGGACATTTCCAGCACCGTCGATGATGTGGCCGGTGATGACAATGCGTGCACCCTTCGCACCTGGCGAAAGTGGGCCAGAACCCAGATCGCTTGGATACACACCTGCGATCTCGACCTGGTTCGGTGTCGTGCCGATATGCACATAGGGCCCTGCCGTCTGGGAAGGGCTTTCCTTCAGCCTGTCGAGGATCTGGGTCATCAATTGCCCTCCCTGCGATTTTCGAACAGGGTCGAGCGGCGCCCACGCAGGACGATGTCGAATTTGTAGGCGAGCGTATCCATGGGCAGCGTCGCCTCTCGATCGAGTGCAGCGACCAGTCGTTCGACGGCCTCTCGGCTCGCAATGGCCGAGACGATCGGGCACTGCCAGATCATGGGATCACCCTCGAAATACATCTGTGTAATCAAGCGCTGGGCGAAGGCGTGGCCAAAGACCGAAAAATGGATGTGTGCCGGCCGCCAGTCGTTCACGCCGTTCGGCCAGGGATAGGGACCTGGCCTGATGGTGCGAAACCAGTAGCGCCCCTTATCATCGGTGATCGTGCGTCCGCAGCCGCCAAAATTCGGATCGATCGCGGCTAGATAGGTCTCTTTCTTATGCCGGTAGCGCCCACCGGCATTGGCCTGCCAGACCTCGAGCAGGGCGCCGGGTACGGGCCGAGCATTCTCGTCGAGAACGCGGCCGTAAACGAGCGTGCGCGGCCCGATCGGGTCACCGGTTTTGGCAAAGTTGCGGATGAGGTCATTGTCGAGCGGCCCCAGCTGATCATGACCGAAGATCGGGCCGGTCATCTCGGAGATTGTATTGCCCAGCGACAGCAGCGCATGCTTGGGCGAGCGCAGTATGGAGGTCTTGTAGGCCGGCGTGAAGGCCGGTGGATGCCAAGTCCTGTCGCGCTGATAGAATGTACCTTCATCAAACATGCCCGGACCTCCTCCTATTTTCTTTCCTGATCTACTTCAGTCGGTGCCGTCAGCCCGCATCTGGGCATAGGTCTTCGTCGCGATTTTGAAGGCATGGTTGGCGGCCGGGACCCCCGCATAGATGGCAACGTGCAGAAGCGCCTCTTTGACGTCTTCCATGGTAGCGCCCGTATTTCTTGTCGCCCGGACATGCATTGCCACCTCGTCGTAATGGCCAAGCGCGGCAAGAAGCGCGATCGTCAGCATCGAGCGCTCACGCTTGCTGATCGTCTCGCGCGACCAGACCGACCCCCAGGCTGCTTCGGTGATGAGAGCCTGGAAATCGGCATTGAAGGCATCCGTCGGATCAGTTGCCGTTTCCACATGAGTGTCGCCAAGAACGGCACGCCGTGTCGACATGCCCTTGGTGTAACGTTCATTTGTCTCAGACATGGCCACTCTCCACCAGATGCCGTTCGATGGCTGCCGCGAGAACGGCAGGCTGCTCGATGGGCGGTATGTGCCCGCAGGCTTCGACCAGTTCGAAACGCGCGCCGGGAATGCGGTCCGCCATCGCCTGTACGATGTCCGGCGGCGTCGAGAGATCCTCGCTTCCGGCGATAGCCAGAGTCGGAACCGAAATGCCTGCGATGCGAGAAGAAAGGTCGGCGTCGCGAATTGCCGCGCAGCTTGCGACATAACCCTCAATCGGGCATTGCAGCAGAAGGTCGCGCCAGCCGGCAAGCGCGATCGGTCGCTCTTGGCGGAAGCGCTTGGTAAACCAGCGCTCCATGACAGAATCCGCGATTGCAGCGAGGCCCCCTCGCCTAACGGCGTTGATACGCTCATTCCATCCTTGCGTCGTGCCGATCTTCGAGGCGGTGTCGGCAAGAACCAGAACCTTGACACGATGGGGCGCACGCAGAGCGAGGTTCTGGGCGATGAGGCCGCCGATGGACAGGCCGACCACGCAGACATCGGCAAGGCCGAGGTGATCGATGAGAGCGACTAGATCATCGGTATGATCATCGATCGAATAAGGGCCGCGCGGCACGTCAGAAAGACCGTGGCCGCGCTTGTCGTAAAGCACGATGCGCCAATGTTCGCGCAGATGCGCGACGACGTTGTGCCAGATGCGAAAATCGGTCCCCAGAGAATTTGAAAAAACGATTGCGGGACGATCGGGCCTGCCGGCCTCGGTCCAGTGGATGACCCGATCGTTCAAACGCGAGAAAGCCATGGCGTCTCAGGACCTCGACACACGATATTTGTGCAGCGATACGACCAGTAAATCGGCTTGATCTTTATGTAAAATGAGTTTTTTGTTCCATAGTATAACTCAGGAGTTATATCGATGGTGAGTCCGCGAGGCGAGTTGATTGATGCGCGGGTGAAGTTGCGTCACCTCGTCTGCTTTCTTGAAGTGGCACGGCTCAAGAGTGTCGTGAAGGCGGCGGCGGTGCTCGGTCTCAGCCAGCCGGCGGCCTCAAAGACAATCCAGGAGCTGGAAGCAATTCTTGGCGTCGATTTGTTCGACCGGAGCCGTCGCAATCTCATGTTAACGGGCATCGGCGAGATGTTCCTGCGCTACGCTGGCGCCAGCATGACCGCTCTGAGACAGGGCATGCAATCCCTGGCCCACGCAAACACTGCCGGTGCCGTAGCCGTCATCGTGGGGGCGCTACCGACGGTCTCTGCCCGCATATTACCCGCCGCCGTCATGCATTTCACCGCACAACGCCTTGGCATGAAGCCGCGTCTTGTGACCGGTCCTAACGGTTATCTCATGTCACAGCTTCGCCTTGGCGATGTCGATCTCGTCATCGGCCGCATGGCGGAACCAGACGAGATGAAAGGCTTTGCCTTTGAGCACCTTTATTCCGAAAGGATCGCCTTGGTGGTACGTCCCGGCCATCCCCTCCTGGCCCGAGCTACGTTCGATATCGGCACGATCAGCCAATTCCAGGTCCTGATGCCGCCGCCAGGCTCGATCATCCGGCCGGTCGTCGATAGTTTCCTCGTCGCAAACGCAATAGGTCCGCTCCAAACCGAGATCGAGACCGTTTCCGATGCCTTCGCCCGCATTTATGTCCGATCGACGGACGCGATCTGGATTATTTCCGAAGGCGTTGTCACGCAGGATACTCAACAAGGCCTTCTGGCACGATTGCCTGTCGACACCACGGACACCCTCGGGCCGGTCGGCCTCACCACCCGAGCGGACACGCCCCCGGACCTGCCAGCGCAGCTTTTCATGCAGTCGGTACGCGAGGTCGTTCTACGCTGTATCAATCCGCAATAGGGTAGAGGTCGGCTAATCGCTACCGTCTTGATGTTCAATCCTTCGTTTACCTCTCACCTGTTGGAAAGCCGCCTGCAAAAAGCTCCCAACTCATTGATAGTGCTTGAATATATGACGCATTGAAGTATAGTATTTTTCAGGTTTCTCCCCGGTTTTGTGGGGATTTCTGGCAAAATGAACGGGGATTTGGATGCGTCCAAAGGAGCGGGGTGACGGTGGGCAGAGGGACCGGTTCAAGTCGCGGCTTGATCAGATCGTCAACCTGAACCACGCGCTGGTGAAGCTGTCGAAGGCGATCGACTGGGGTTTTTTGGAACAGCAATTGGGAGCAGTTTATGACGACGAGCCGGGCCGCCCACCCCTACCGACGCGGCTGATGGCGGGGCTGGCGATCCTCAAGCACATGCACAACCTGTCGGATGAAGTGTTGTGCGAACGCTGGGTGGATAATCCGTACTACCAGCTGTTCTGCGGGGAAGAGTTCTTCCAGCACATTCTGCCCTTTGATCGGTCCTCCCTGACGCGCTGGCGCCAGCGCGTGGGCAAGGACAAGCTCACTGCCTTGATGCAAGAAAGTCTGCTGGCGTCGGGCTACTCCGGCAATCCGGCCGTTTTCAGCGCGTCTGCATAGGCCTTTGCCATACTTTCAAGAGGAACCGGGATGCGGGCGAAGAAGCCCGAGATCGTCAGCTCCGGCTCGATCTCAAGCAGCTCCTGGACGGCTTGCCTCGCCCGGTCCTGCTCGCCGAGCTTGACGAGGCCAACCGCAACCACGCGAAGCGCCACCGCGAAACGGCGGTTCTGCGCGAGCGCCCGTTCGGCCCACCGCACCGCCTCGGCATAATCTTCGTCGATCACCGCCGCGATGGCCATGACGCCGGACATCAGCCAGCCGCGTGGATCGCGCGGATTGAGCCGCTGCGCACGCGCGACCATCTCACGGCCTGCGTCCTGGTTGCCGCACATCGTCTCGATCCAGCCCGCGACCGTCAGCGCCATGGCGGAATTCGGATTGATCAGCAGTGAGCGGCTGAACAACTCCCGCGCCCTGTCCCGCCCTGTCTGCGCCATGTTCCAGACGGCGAACGCAGCCATCCAAAGCACCTTGGCGTCATTGGGCGCGAGCTCGACGGCCCGCCAGGCGAGCCTCACGGCCTCCGCGCGGCCGGCATCATCCTGGTGTGCCCAGCCCTGGAAATGGCACTGCGCACGGCAGTATGCCGCCGCAGCCATTGCTGGGGCGTAGGCAGGATCGACCGCTAATGAACGATCAAGGCAATCCGACGCTGCCGCCATGCTGTCGGCCGTAAACTCGAATAGCAGCGCATCGGCGCGCAACAGGTAATCGTATGCATCGAGTCGAGCCGGCCGGTCGCGCCCGAGCCGGCCGATCTCGGCGAACTGCAATGTCGGCTCGATCGCAGCGGCGACACTCTCGGAGACCCGGTCTTGCAACTCGAAGACATTCTTTAGATCGCCGTCGAAACGATCAGACCAAAGATAGGCGCCCGACGTGGCATCGACGAGCTGACCGGTGATACGAAGTTGGTCACGACTGCGGCGGACGCTGCCCTCGAGCACGTAGGTCACGCCAAGCTCCTGCCCAACTTGGCGGACATCGATCGCTCTTCCCTTGTAGGCGAACGAGGAGTTGCGGGCGATGACGAACAGCCCGCTGCTACGCGACAGCGCCGTGATGATCTCCTCCGCCATCCCATCGGCAAAATAGTTCTGCTCCGGATCGCCGCTCATGTTGACGAAAGGCAGCACCGCGATCGTCGGCAGTCGGGGACCGTCACGCCATGCGATGGCTGCCGAGAGCGCACCATGGCACGGCAGTTCCGGCTCGGGATCTGCCACCTCACGCACCTCACCCACGAAGCGAACGCCCTTGCGAGGAAGCGTCCGGATCAGGCGCTGTTCTGCGCCATTGTCGCCGATTGCGGTGCGCGCCGAATTCAGGCGGCTGCTGAGGGTTGCCTCCGAGACAATGCGGCCGTGCCACACGGTTTCCAACAGATCGTCACGGCTGACGACCCGATCGCGAGCCTCGATCAGAAACGTGAGCACGTCGAAGACTTGGGGCTCGATCGCGACCAGGTCGTCACCCAGGCGTAACTCCCGCCGGGCGGTATCGAGGGTGCAGCCTGCAAATTGGTAGATCATGACGCGACCGATACTCAAGACGGAATGCAACCCTACCATGACCGGCCTGCCGCAAAAATCATGGCGTTCTGAAGGTGAACTGCACGGCGTCTCAAAGCGAAGCTCCGGCGAACAGGGCACTCTGGCTGCCAACGCAACCGAACTGAGGAAATCGACACATGCAGACCGAGACCATTGACCATCGCCGCCGCAGGTTTCTTGGCGGCGCTGCCGCGACCATCGCGGCCGCCCAACTCAGCATCACCAGCCACGCTAGCGCCCAGGACGCGACGGGGCCGGGTCGGAGCGCTGATCTCGCCCCGCCAAAACAGGTCGACGCTGGCGTGCTCAGCGTGGGCTATGTCGAGGCAGGGATTGCGAACGGCCCGGTCGTGATGCTGCTGCATGGCTGGCCATACGACATCCACAGCTTTTCCGAGGTGGTGCCGCTGCTGGCTGCCGCAGGATACCGGGTGATCGTGCCGTATCTTCGCGGCTACGGAACAACGCGCTTCTTGGCGAACGAGACGGTCCGTAACGGGCAGCAATCCGTCTTCGCGGTCGACACCATAGCGCTGATGGATGCGCTCGGGATTGGGCAGGCGACCCTCGCCGGGTTCGACTGGGGTGCGCGGACCGCCGACATCGTCGCTGCGCTTTGGCCCGAGCGGTGCAAGGCTCTGGTCTCGGTCAGTGGTTACCTGATCGGCAATCCGCAGGCGAACGAGGCGCCTCTGCCACCCAAGGCCGAGCTCGCATGGTGGTACCAGTTCTATTTTGCGACCAGCCGGGGCCGGTCTGGCTATGAAAAGTATCGCAAGGACTTCGCCAGGCTCATCTGGCAGACAGCCTCGCCGAAATGGAGTTTCGATGACGCGACGTTCGACCGCAGCGCGCAGTCCCTCGACAATCCCGACCATGTGAACATCGTCATCCACAATTATCGCTGGCGGATCGGTCTCGCCCAGGGCGAGCGGCAGTATGACGCGTTCGAAAAGCGCCTGGCGGAGGCGCCGGTCATCCGCGTACCGACGATTACTATGGAGGGCGATGCGAACGGCGCACCACATCTGGAACCGACGGCATACGCCGGGAAATTCGCGGGCAAATATGCGCACCGACTGATCAAGGGCGGCGTAGGCCACAACCTGCCCCAGGAAGCACCGCACGATTTCGTGAAGGCAGTCATCGACGTGGATGCGGCCTGATCGCCCGGTCTTCACGCGGCGAGAAGGGGCTCGTCCAGTCTCGCCGCTCAACTCCTTGCACAGTTGCCCGCTGCAGGTGCCTTTGCGGCAGGATTTCTGCCGGTCGTTCGCCGCGCCGCTCAGGCCGATCGGGCGGTGGCGCGGGAATTCATCGAAATTGATGGCTGGCTCGACACCGCGGCGCCGCTTACCCCTGCCGGCCTGCGCGGCAAGGTGGTGCTGGTGAATTTTTGGACCTATTCCCGCATCAATTGCCGCCGGACAGTGCCAATACCGCAACCGCTGTTTCGGCTCTACGACCGCGTCTTGTCCGCCAGCGCCGGTAAGAAACAAATGCAGCAGTTAAACAGTTCAAAAGGTCGTTCTTGACCAATCGTTCCTTGCTATCGCAAGGGAGACGTGGATCGGCTCGGTGGGATGCGGGCAGTCGTTGCACCTCTCCCCGCGCGCATTGCACGATTTCGGGCTTTAGGCGCCGAGTTGGCCCACGTGGTATCCTAACCGACTTTCAACGTCGCCCGGTTTATGCAAGCCGCGCTCCAACAATGCGGCGATCCTTCTCTGGGCCGCGGGGCGCTGCACAGAGGCGAAACAGGCATCCCACTCGGGCGCAATTTCTTCGTCGGGGGGGCAGGCTTGCAATATTGACGAAATTCTTCGTCTCGGCCATGGCCTGTTTGTCGAACGAAGCAATGCGCGTGGCCAGCGCCTCGACAAAGGCATCGAGTGCCGCGTCCGGTAGTGCGCGATTGACGTAGCCATAACGCTCGGCAAGTTCGCCGGGAATGTCGTCGGCGCCGAGCAGCACTTCCAAGGCCCGTCCTCGGCCGATGAGGCGAGGCAAACGGGCCATCGGCCCACCGCCTGGCACAAAGCCAGCGCCAACTTCAAATTGCGACAATATGGCCCTTTCGAGACTGGCGAAGCGCATATCACATGCGAGCGCCAGCTCGCTTCCGACGCCGGTGGCGCGCCCGCGGATCGAGGCGATCGACACAACCGGAGCGTGGCTGAGCCGCACCAGCGCGTCAGGAAGCGGAGACAATCCCGCCGCGTTGGGCGCAAGACGCGTTGTCTCCTCGAGCTTGGCGAGAAAATTGTAGTGCGTCAGAAAAAAGCCGTCGATGGCACTGTCGAAGACAACAACCTTTACATCGCTGTCGGTTTCCAGTGCCGAGACGATCTTGTTCAACTGCGGGATGGTCTCGGGTCCAAAGATATTCAAAGGCGGGTGATCAAACGTCACTCGCCAATACGATGGCGTCCGTCGCTCGAGGCGGATCTGCTCGCTATTTTTCGCGTCGCTCATGTTTGCCTCCAAAATCGGGACTGCTCGCAGCCGGCTAAGCCGAGATCAACTTTGCATCCACTGTGATCGCAGCGTTGAGGACCTTGGAAACTGGGCAGTTCTTCTCGGCGCCGCTGACCATTTGAGCAAACGCAGCTTGGTCCAGGTTCGGGACTTGAGCGCGCAGCGTCAGAGCTGACCGACTAATGCGAAACCCCTCGCCCTCCGGCTCGATAGTAACAGCGGCCTCAACGTCGAGTTCTGTGGGCGCATACCCGGCGCCCTGCAGCACAAAGGCCAGTGTCATGGAAAAGCATCCGGCATGGGCAGCCGCAATCAGCTCCTCGGGATTGGTGCCCTTCTCGTTCTCAAAACGGGTCAGAAAGGAATATGGGGTTCGTGCAAGCACACCGGAATCGGTGGAAACCGTACCGCCGCCATCCCGTCCGGTGCCGCGCCAAACGGCCTTCGCCTTGCGAATCATCTCACTTCTCCGTGGTTATTTGCCGTTGTGAACAAAATCGGCCGTCCCGAGGCCTATGAGAGGAACTTCACAAGTTCGTCGTTGATCTCTTGTGCATGCGTCCAGGTCAGACCGTGCGAACCGCCTTTGATCTCCACATACTTGGCATTCTTGGTCATCTTGGCCTGACGCCTGGCGGTCACATCTGCCGGCAAAATACGGTCGTCGTCGCCGTGGATGATCAAGGTCGGCAGGTCGTTGCGGGCGATGTCCTCGCGAAAGTCCTCGATCCAGGCGTCAATGCAGGCCAGCGTGCCGATTGGCGAGGCGCCGATCGCGACCGTCCAATTGGCCTCAATGACCCGCTCGCTGACCCGCTTTCCGTCAGCGCCGGCAACGCTATAGAAATTCTTCAAGAACTCGCTCAGCGTCGCCGGCCGGTCCGCCCTGATGCCGGCGCGCACACCCTCGAATACTTCCGGATCGAGGCCCTCAGGATTGTCGGGCGCCTTGACCAGATAGGGTCCGAGCGTGCCGATCAGCACGGCTTTGCGGAGCCGCTTGGTGCCGTATTTGCCGATGTATCGTGTGATTTCCCCGGTGCCCATCGAGTGCCCGACCAGCGAGACGCCGGTCAGATCCAATGCGATCAATAGAGCATTGAGATCGGCCGCAAACGTATCGTAATTGTACCCCACGCCCGGCTTGCTCGACCGGCCAAAGCCGCGGCGGTCATACGTGATCACGCGATGGCCGGCTGCGAGCAGCGCGGCGGTCTGCTTCTCCCACGCATCGCCGTTCAACGGCCAGCCATGGATGAGCACGACTGGCGATCCGGAGCCGTGGTCCTCGACGTAGATCTCGATGGGTTGCGAGTTTTCCTGACCGACCTTGATGGTCCTCATGGGAGTGGTCTCCTTTTTGGTTTCGGCGAATGAGACTGCCGGCAGCAGCGGCGCGGCCAATCCGGCGGCAGCAAGCACAAGCGCGTCGCGTCGGGAGATCCTGTTCCTCCATGACGATTTCGCAGACATTTTCTTCCTCCGTGGTTGCGCACTAGATCACTTGCACCAGCAGAAACTGCAGGCGTGATCGCAAATCCATCGAACGATAGTGTCATCGCTCCTATACTTTTGGGTCATTCAGAGCGGCGCTACCGCTGCGTCTTCTCGCGCCGGACGTGAGGCAACCCACCGACAACCCAACGCGCGCAAGCAGATTGCGGCGGGCTCCCTCCGTTGACCCCGTCGCGCGGGGACACGAGATTTACTGTCCTGTCATTCAGGTCAGTGCTCAGGAGCAAGATAAGAACTCGCCACCAAATCTGCTGCATGCCGTGGCCGAAGCCCGTCGGGCCGCGGTTGCCCTGAATGAAAAGAAAAGCCAAACCGGTCGGATGGCGCTGAATTGCAGCATAAGCGTCCAGGTCTGAGACGTCATGTGCGTTGATATCGGATCTCGCACCCGGCTCGACTTCACGGTCATGGGTCCCGCGGTCAATTGGGCTGCGCGTCTCCAAACCCTCACCAAACAATTGGGGAGAACGGTGTTGCTGTCGCGTGCATTTGCCGACGTCGTCGAAAGCGATTTCGATCTTGAGCGGGTCGGAGAATATACGGTGCGCAGCTTCATCGATCCGATCGAGCTGTTTGCGTTTCACGGCTGAATTGCGATCTATCGCCAGGTGCCGCGCCGGTCTCAGGCGGCGTCAAACAGCCACCTCGAAGCTATCCAAAGGTATAGCTTCGATGACACCATCGTCCCATAGCTTCGCCTTCACTCGTGTCGCATACGTTTGCCCGGAGCCACGGCAGCCCGGCAAAAAGCGTGGAACTTTTTATGCGAACGTCGGCCAAAGCGAATGGAGTCACAGCATGCCTCGCCTTCTCGCACTTGTCATAGCAGCAAGCATCTTTGCAACTTCCACAACGGCCATCGCGGCGCCAGCACTTGAGCGTGTGCGCGGTACTGTAAAGTCGATCAGCGATACCACGCTCGTCGTCCACACAACCAGCGGAACGGATGAGACGGTCTATCTGACTGGCACGACGGGTTACCTTACGGTTGCAAAATCAAACCTCGATCAAATCGATCCGGGCGGCTACATCGGGGTCGCCACGAAGTCGATCGGCGATAAGCAAGTGGCGCTTGGAGTGTTGATTTTTCCTCCAGCGATGAAGGGCGCGGCCGAGGGCCACTTTGACTGGGACCCGATTGCCGATACCACGCTTTCGGGTGGCGCCATCACCGCCAGTGCGATGACCAACGGCACGGTCAAGGCGGCGCCAGCAGCCCTCAGTGCTGGAACAGTAACGAGCACCATGACGAATGGCACCGTTTCAAGCGCTGGCGCTTCGGGCGACGCAAAACAGATCACCGTGACCTACCAGAATGGGGAGCAGGTCGTCCTCGTACCGCCGACAGCGCCTGTCGTGACGGTCGCGCCCGGCGGCAAGTCTGATGTGATGGTGGGCAAGGTCGTCTTCATCAATGCCGTCCTGCAGGACGGTCAGCCAAGCGCCGGCGCGGTTTTTGTAGGTCTAGACTTTTTGTAAGTATGAACGGCGCCACGCCTCCCAATTGAAGGGAGTGCTCTTAAATTTCCTCGGGAGCTCAGCCAAGCAAGTTCTGCAGATACGCTCCCGAGCGGAGGTCAGTTGAGAGAGCAGAGATGGACCGCCGCAACAACTTCCTAGCTCATTCGTTGCCAGTTCGGATCATGCACTGGATCGGCGCTACCGCTGTCATCTGCATGATTTTGAGTGGCTGGCAAATCTACAACGCCTCGCCGCTCCTGCCTTTCGTTTTTCCGCAGTGGATGACGCTAGGCGGTTGGCTCGGCGGCGGCATTGCCTGGCACCTGAGCGCCATGTGGGTGCTTTTCGCCGATGGCATCGCCTATCTTGCCTATGGGTTCCTCTCTGGCCATTTCCGTCGCGACATTCTGCCCCCTCGACCAACGATCATACTCCGCGATCTGGTCGATGCGCTTCAGTTTCGGCTCGGCCACCATCTTGGCTCCTACAACGGTGTGCAGCGCCTGCTCTACATGGGAGTGATCATCGTGATTTGTCTGGCGGTGGTTACAGGATTCTCGATCTGGAAACCCGTACAGCTCGGCTGGCTTACCGGCCTGTTCGGCGGTTACCCCGTGGCGCGCGCAATCCACCTGATCATGATGGGCCTGATCGTCGGTTTTCTCATCATACATCTGGCGCTCGTCATATTGTTCCCACGCACGCTTGTCTCGATGCTCGCTCCGGTTCGGTCCGACCCAGACAATGCCCCGCACGGAGAGCCGCGGTGAGCCGAAAACGCGCTGCTGTATGTGCGAGCGACATCGCACCGGAATTGGCGCAGTTCAGCCGCCGGCGCCTTCTTAAAGGTGGACTTTCTTTGGGAGCCGTGACTCTCCTGACAGGCTGCGATCTTTCCACTCATTCCGGCGTCGACGCGGCGCTTTCGGCGATGCTGGAATTCAACGACCGGGTGCAGGCCGCCCTGTTTAATCCAAACCGGCTGGCTGAGTCCTATCCGACCAGTGCGATCACCAAGCCCTTCCGCTTCAATGCTTACTATCCCCAATGGCAGACCCGCACCGTACCTGCGCAGTGGCGTCTCGAGGTGTCCGGCCTGGTCTCCGATAAAACCCCCTGGACCCTTGAGAACCTGACGGCGCTGCCGCAGGAAAGCCAGATCACACGACACATCTGCATCGAAGGATGGAGCCAGATTGGTCAATGGAGTGGGGTGCCGTTGCATGTCTTTCTTCGCCGCATCGGTGCGGATCTGCGGGCGCGCTATGTGGCCTTCAAGTGCTTTGACGGCTACTCGACAAGCCTTGACATGCCAAGTGCACTGCATCCGCAAACTATCCTCGCCATCGACTTCGAAGACGCTGCGTTGACGCCGCAATGGGGTGCACCGATACGATTGCGCATTCCCACCAAGCTCGGCTTCAAGAGCGCCAAGAACCTGCAGGCGATCGAGGTGACGAATATCTATCCAGGCGGCTTTTGGGAGGATCGGGGCTACAACTGGTTCTCCGGCTCGTGACGACGCTCGCCTTTTGTTTCCAGGCCTGGGTTGTTTCCTGCGAACCTCGGCCATAACGGACGGTGCGCAGTCGCTGCCCCGAGCCGCTTCGTATCAGATGCAGGTGTGGAAGGCTGGCGGTGTTTTTGCCGCCGGCCCTTTTTTGCGAATTGTTATTTGAGCCGCGGTACCTCGCCCGAATATCAAACTTTGGGCTGCATTCTCGCTAGTTTGTTCGTTTGATTCCAAGCACCTCAGCCATTCTCACGAGATCTGCGAGCGATCGGGCCTCCATTTTTCTCATAACCTGTCCGCGGTGGATTTTCACGGTAATTTCGCTGACCTCCAACCGGTGGGCAATCTGCTTGTTCATCAGGCCAGAAATGACAAGGGTCAGGACTTCCCGTTCGCGCCGGGTCAGTGATTGAAACAGGTGCCGAAGCTGGGACACAGCCTTCTCTTCGTCGCGCCGCCTGCGGTCCTGATCGAACGCACGCATCACGGCATCCAGGATGTCCTGGTCGCGAAACGGCTTGGGCAGGAAGTCGATGGCGCCAGCCTTCATCGCTTTCACCGACATTGGAATGTCGCCATGTCCGGTCATGAAGACGATCGGCATGTGAATGCCCGCCTTGGCCAGGACGTCCTGAAACTCCAGACCGTTCACATCCGGTAGCCTGATGTCGAGCACAAGACAACTGGCAATATCCGGAAGCTTGCTCTCGAGGAATGCGGAGGCCTTGCTGAATACTTCGACACGAAGGTTCATCGATTGAAACAAGTACGTCAGCGCCACGCGCATAGATTCGTCATCGTCAACGACGAAAACTATTTTTTCGGAATCCTCTTCCATAACCTACCACCAAGTCAGATCTACAGCCAGGCAAAGCGAGCCAGATTAATCGATAGATACAGCTAATCGCCCTATGACATCTGCATGGTATACGAAATCTCACACTAATGATCCAATTTGCGCGTGCCGGCTCTGGGCGCCCGCTCCTGGTGCGAGGGCAGGGCGAACTGGAACGTGGTGCCCGGCTCTCCTGTATTGTTCGTTGCCCATAGTCGTCCGCCGTGATCCTCGACGATCGAGCGGCAGATCGAAAGCCCTATCCCCAGTCCGCTAGGCTTGGTGCTGAAGAAGGCATCAAACAGACGATCCGCCGTTCCCGCCGCAATGCCGACACCGTGGTCCTTCACGGCGACCACGACGTGATGGGCTGCATCCTCATACGAACGGATTAGCAATGCGTGCGATCGGTCCGTGACTGCCTGCATCGCGTCAACGCCGTTTACGATCAGATTGATAATCACTTGCTGGAGCTGGACCCGATCTCCGACAATCAGCGGCATGGCGCTCGCCAGTTCTAGCCGTAGTGTCACGTGCTGTGCGGACAGCTCTCGCCGCAACAGAGCGACGACGTCGCTGACTATGTCATTGACTTCAAGCAGAGCCTTCTGACTATCCGCTTTTTTCAAAAGTCCGCGGACGCGCTGGATGACTTCGCCCGCACGGTTACCATCCTTGACAATCCATTCGATGGCGCCACGCACATTATTCAGGTCGGGTGTTTCGCGGCAAAGAAAGCGCAGGCAGGCTTGGCCGTTGGCCACGATCGCGGCGAGCGGTTGGTTCACTTCGTGCGCGATCGAGGCGCTTATTTCTCCCAGCGTCGCCACCCGGCTGGCGTGAGCTAGCGCGGTTTGTGCGGCGTCCAGTGCGGCTTGCGATTTCCTGCTCTCGGTAATGTCCATCAAGGCGCCGACGATTTCCTCCTTGCCCGATGCGTACTTCACTCGATGCGCGCGAACATGAAGGTGCTTGATTTGTTCATCGGGCATCAGCAGCCGTCGTTCAAAATCTTGGGTCTGCGCCCCCTGCACCACGCGATCGACTTCATCTTGAAAATGCGCGCGATCATCCGGATGGATGCGCTGCATGATCAGGTCCATCGAGGGTTTGACGCTTCGATCGAAGCCCATGATCTGGTAAGTCTCGTCCGACCAGAAGTGGTCGTCGCTGGCGGGGTCCCAAGCCAAACTGCCGGTGAGACTGAGCCTCTGCGCTTCGGCCAAATAGGCTTCGCTGCGCTGCAGGGCGTTCTCGGCGACTTTCTGGTCGTCGACGTCAACACCGACCGAATACCATTTGACGATGTTTCCCCGCTCGTTGCGCAATGGCGCGCGTCGCATGGTGTACCATCGATACGCGCCATCAGCACGGCGTGTACGCACATCCACAGACAGCGTCTCGCCCTTTGCCTGTGCAGCGCGCCACGCGTCCTCGAATCGTTGGACATCGTCCGGATGATAGTAGACGGAGGTATTCAGTCCTTCGCCCGTCGCTTCTCGCTGCGTATCGCCGGTATAATTCTGCCACTGTTGGTTGACGAAACTCCGCGTGCCATCCGGATCAAAAGTGGAAACCATGACCGGGATTGAATCGATCGTCAGCTGAAGCTCGCGTCTGGCCTCGAACAGTGCCGCCTCGCTGCGTCGCTGAGCCTCTTCGGCCAATCTTCGATCTTCGATGTCAAATCCGACGCCATACCATTTGATGACATTGCCGCTGTCGTCGTGCAGCGGCACGCGGCGGACCCAGTGCCATCGATACTCTCCGTCGGCTCGCCGCAAGCGTTGTTCGAGCTCAAACGGCTCGCCCGCAGCAATATGTGAGCGCCACTCGCGCTCTTCCAATGCAAGGTCTTCTGGATGAAGCGCGGAACCCCAACACTCGCCCTCGAGATTGTCCTGCGAAAGCCCAGTGTAGTCTCGCCAGGCCTTGTTTCGAAAATCCATCGATCCATCGGGGCGATAGCGCGCGACCAGCACCGGGATGTTGTCAACATTTAACCGAAGTTCCTGTTCGGTCCTCCGCACGTTCTCTTCCGCCCGCCTGCGCTCGGTATTCTCCACGCGCAGCGCTTCGTTGAGCTTTCGCAATTCCTGGACCGTCTCTTGTTGTTCGTCGCGCGCGCGTTGCAGCGAAGCTGTCGTTCGTCTCTGTGCAGCACTCAACGACACCACAAACAGTGCCCCGATGGCAAGCAGCACGAGCCTCGGGAATTCCCGGAACTCAAGGGTGAATGAATAGATCGGCTTCATCAGGAAATAGTCGAAAGCCAGAACCGTCAGCGCCGTGGCGAGCAGGGCTGGGCCAGGACCAGACACCCACGCGACAATGATGATCCCGCAAAGAAACACCGAGGCTGGCGGATCGATCCCCCAGAGCCGGCTGAACCAAGCATCCAACACAACGGCTAGAGCCGGCGTCACACACGCGATCCCGTAATCCAGGACCACGGGCCATTTGCGCCGTAACGAAATAGTGGACTTCGACATATTAATTGCTCCACCAAACTGCCGGCGGTGAAGTGAGATTGGCCGCACGGGAACTGATTTGGCATGGAAATTCGTACCAAACCAGGGACTTCAGCACCGAGCGCCCGGTGCGCCGAAGCCGGCTGGATGCTCATAATTCAGTACGCCTGAGATGGCGTGCAACGACCGGGCGTCAGCAATTACGATGGTGCATAGTGGGCGACACCGATCACGGAGAGTTATCAGTAGATGCGATCGCGGCGTCCGAGCAATCGATCAGAATCGTCGCTGCTTCGCTGCCGGCGCGACAATGGTCCCAGCTTCCGGTGGTACGCTCAAACTGATTACGGTCACGGGATAGGGAAGGCAACCCCTTCCAAACCTCCCTTCCGCAGGAGCAACTGGTGGACCTGCGCCAGCGCAGCCGCGACCCCGGTGGCCGGGCAAGGAGACGGTCACCGATAAATCCCAGGGCGCGCTGCCGGCGACCGATCTTGTTGGGATGGCACAAGCGGCAAAGCTGAGGGTTTGACGAAGGGCTGCGATAACACTGGTGTATAGTTTTTTCACGCCCCGTCCCATGGGATTATTGGCGTTCTCAGTTTGACCAACCGGCCGGAGGCCAGGGATTCAATCCGGAAAAGGATGATGCGTGTCAAAAGAGTTCATAATCTCGGTCATTGATGATGACGAATCCTTCCGGACGGCGCTCGTCGGATTGCTTCGTTCGCTGGGATATGAAACTCAGGAGTTTATGTCTGCCGTAGAATTTATCGAAAGCGGCGAGGAGGGATCATGCGACTGCATTGTCACCGATTTTTGCATGCCCAAGATGGGCGGGCTTGACCTCATTGAGCTACTCTCCGCTCGCGGCTCGAAGGTGCCGGTCATCATGGTCACCGGGCGCCCAGAGCCGGGGCTGGAAGCCAAGGTCGCAGCCAGTGGGGCCGTCTGCCTGCTCATAAAGCCGTTCGACGATGATGCTTTGATCGGTTATCTCGAAAGAGCCCTGAAAATCTGATCGTCAGCGCTTCGCTGGAAGCGCACTCCGGCTGCGCGCGACTTTCGGAGCCTATAGTGTTGGCGTCTCATCCTTTGATATGACGAGTGGATGCGCGAGGTGATCGGTTGACTGGCACCCAATGCTTCAGCCAATCACACCAATGATGGGCCCTTGTCCGATTGCAACATGAGCTCAATGTTTTGAACCATAGGCTCAGCGGCACCTTGGTGGAATGGACGCAAGGGATACGCCCCAGCCATTAGGCGCCAGCGCGCTCAGGTTTCCGGTTCTTTGGCATTGCAGAAGGCAGGTTCCTGAAGCAATGCCTCGAAGTGCTCGGCCTCTAACACTTGAGGTTCCTTGCCCGGATCTCGCAAAGCCGCAAAGTCCACCAGCGGATCGGGATGTTCCTTTGTTTCAATATAGCGATGCACTGCCGTTCGGAGGGAAACGTCATGTCCTTGGAAGCTTACCGTTTCCTCAGGATCGTAGTCGAAATCAGCCGCCATGAATTTGTCTCCCGGACAACAATGATGGGTGGTCTCGTCCAAAGGGAACTCTCGGGGCAAGTTCGTGTTCCCGATGCATGACTGCTTTGCATTCTACTCTCCGACAAATCGCTGATTTTCTCGGCGCCATGCCGGCAGTCCTCTCGGCGAGTTTTGCCAGCGTGATTTGGTTGGCCGCCGTTGCGGGCGTCGCCTGTCTGGTAGCGGGGGTTCCGGCTATACCAGCCGTTGTCACTGGCCTTTGCATTGGCTGCGGCATCGTCGCGTTGCTAACAGCAGGTGTCGATCGCCTTGGCATTATCCGCGAGCCAGTTGGACCTTCCCGCAGGCGCGAGCCCTGCGCGTTTCTATTGGGGTCGAAATCAGCCAGCTCGCAGTATAGCTGCCGGCGCAACTGGGTGCCCCCTGCAAGTCACTGGTGGACTTTTCACGTGTAATTTTTCGAAGATGCATAGGTCACAAACTTCAATGATTTCAATTTAGAGGCTACTCCCCGAATCAAATCGGGGGCGCATTCTGCGATAAGGGAAAGAATTATTGATGGGAGGGTATCCACTAGCAGGGGGCGAAGCGCGATCGCAGGGCGAAGCGGAACAAAAGCCCCTGTCTGGTAATTGGTCTAGGACCCTTTGCTTGAAATCGCTTGGGGAGCAATGATCATGAAACTGACCCTTCCTGTCATCATAGCCAGCCTACTCGTAATGCAACCGCTTGCCGCTCCAGCTGCTCAGAAGCCTAAAAATCTGGAGCAGGATCAGGCTCCGATCTCCTCGGATCCTTGTCAGGTCGCGCCCGGCCAGGATCATGACACGAATACCAAGAACAACATAAAAGATCTCAACCGTTGCAGTGGCATTCTTAAGCCACCACCCAATACGGACAACGAGATCCAGAAGCCTCCTCCTCAACAGGGCAGCACCCCCGTTATTCGCCCTGAGGAATTGCCGCCGCAGCAAAATTCTCAGTAAGGTCAAACCTCGACCTTCATCAAACTCACCGACTTACCCAGGTCTGGGCGCATATGGACCCCGCGCTCCCGGCGCAGTTTATTGTCGAACGTCACCTGCATCGAGGGTGAAGTGTCGTGCAGATTGCTCTTATTGGTTTGGACTTGGCGAAGTATGTCGTTGAGGTCCACAACGTCGATGCACCGCAGAAAGTCGCAACGCACAAGACATCGGGTCGCGTCGCGGTATCGGCCCATTTTTGCAAAACCACCACCCTGTCTGATTGACAACGAGGCCTCATTTTTGGAACCCAGCAGAGCCCTTGCTGGTTACTCTTATAGTCCAATTCCATTGGGCGTTATGAAACAAACCATGGAGTTTGAATTATGACCAGCAAATCTGCCCTATTGGCTGGCGCGCTGGCGTTAGCGTTCATCGCACCGATTTCTGCCCACGCGCAAGGCGTCGTCGGCGGGGCACAAAATGGTGCCGAGCAAGGCAATGACAGCGCTGGCCCTGTGGGCGCGGTTGTAGGTGGTGCCGTGGGAGCAGTCACTGGCGGCGTCAACGGTCTGGTCGGCATCAAAGAAAGGCCACGCTTTCGCCAATACGTGCTCGAACATCACAGGCCATCTTTTCGCTATGACGATCGGGTCGGCGTAGGAGTGGTCCTTCCGGCCGATGGGATTGAGTATTACGACGTGCCGGCCGAATACGGTGCGGTACGCTATCGCTACACCATCGTTAATGACAAAGTGGTTCTGGTCGACCCAGGCACCCGAAAGATTGTTGAAATTGAGCAATAGCGCAATGCAAGACACCGTTTAGGGCCGACTTTGAAAGGGAGAGCTCTCGCCTCAAAGCGCGGTCCCGAACGCTTATAATGCCCCCGCTCGATTGGGCGGGGGCCCAGCCAGGCCACGAGGTCCAGATGCATTCAAATCACCAGGAAATCGAGCTTAAGCTGGCGATATCGCAAAAAGACCTTCATCGGTTTGAGAACGCTCCGCCAATTCGATTGGCGTGAACCGCGACGGCCCCCATAGAACAGACAGCCACATGGGTTCTGTGTGAATTTCCGGGCTTCTGACACACGGGCTTTGTCACGAATATTCGTTGGCGCTGCTCGGGCAGGTACCTACCCGATTTCACGAGGGGATTGCAGTTGCAGGCCGCCATTGCTGCGGAGTCGCGCTCGGCTAGGCCTCAGGGGTTCACGTGAGAGGTAATGACGCTCGACGTTAGAGCTCTTGTGGACGGCAGCAAGAGCGGAGAGCAAGCTGGCATGCGCGAACTCTCCTCCCCCTCACGCGTTCTTTCTCCGCCGGGCATCGCGACATTCGCGCAAAGCCCGGTGGCGCGACGATGAGGCCTCCCGCTGCCAGCAGCAGCAAATGTCCCGTCGCCCTTTAATGGGAGCAATTGCTGTGTTCGTTTCCTTCTTTCCTCGTCCCAGACTATTCTTCTTGTCAGCCATCGCCTGGTCGATCATCGCCATTCTTGGCTGGTACACGTTCGGCCAGCGGGCCGGCATCTTCCTCGGGCTGGTCCCGGCGCTGGCAAACGCGCCGCCACCGGCTTTCGTATCGCATTTCTTGGAACCGGCTATGTGCTGGTTCTATTTCTATTTCGCGGCGGCGACCGCGATCTTTTATGCTACGTGGGCCATATTCTGCCCGCATCCGTGGCAGCATTGGTCCATCCTCGGTTCTGCCTTCCTGCTGTTCACGACCTATCTGTCGGTGGAAGCCGACGTCGTCGTCAACGGCTGGCGCGGCATTTTCTTCGATCTCCTGCAGAAGGCGCTAGGGGCGCACAATGCGGTAAAGACCAGCCAGCTCTATAGTTCAATCTGGTCCTTCATGATGATCGCCTTCCTGGCCACCGTCGTCGCCACGGTGATCGCCTTCTTCGCCAGTCATTACGTGTTCCGCTGGCGGACTGCGATGAACGCCTACTATGTCGCGAACTGGGATAGTCTGCACCATATCGAAGGCGCGGCGCAGCGCGTGCAGGAAGACACTATGCGCTTCTCTTCGATCGTGGAGACGCTTGGGGTCTCGTTCGTCCAGTCTGTGATGTCGCTGATCGTATTTGTGCCGCTACTCGCCGGCCTTTCGGCCGATATCAAGGCGCTTCCGCTGATCGGCGTCGTGCCCTACCCACTTATCGTCGCCGCCGTCGGCTGGTCGCTGTTCGGCACTGCGCTGATGGCGGTGGTAGGCATCAGGCTGCCGGGGCTCAACTTCAACAATCAGCGCGTGGAGGCTGCCTATCGCAAGGAACTGATCTATGGTGAGGATCGCGAGGATCGCGCCAAGCCGCGTCGGCTACAACGTCTGTTCCGCAATATCCGCGCGAACTATTTCCGGCTCTATTTCAACTTCGCCTACTTCAATGTAGCGAAGAACCTCTATCTGCAAATGAACAACATCTTCGGCTGGGCCCTGATCATCCCAACGCTGACGATCGGCGCCATCACGCTCGGCGCGGTCACCCAGATCGTATCGGCCCTCACGCAGGTGATGGCCTCATTCCAGTATCTCGTAACGTCATGGGCGACGATCGTGGAACTCCTCTCCATTCACAGGCGACTGAAAGCCTTCGAAGCCACGCTCAATCACCCGGAAGAGACCCGGCAAAGCCCGCGCCGGCAGGGCAAGCATCGGCACGGACAAGCAAGAGGATCAATACAGGCAGCTCCGTGAATGCCCGAGCTAGGATATTCCCTACATTGTTACCTCTTGCAGGTGCGAATATGGGCTAATCGCGCGTGAAGTAGCCGCATCAAACGTTGTCAGCGGACATCGAGCGCTGAGAACCTGAATTGAGCCAGGGACATCTTATTTGATGGGGTGGAGCGGCCCCCGGACGGCATCTGTGTGCCAGGATGGTCGCTGTGACCAACATCGAAAGGAACCGCTCCATGAACGAGATTACGACAATCGGGCTCGATCTGGCCAAGAACATTTTCCAGTTCACGGCATTGATGCATGCGGCAAGGTCGTTGTCCGTAAGGCATTGCGCCGTGGCGAGGTGCTGAAGTACTTCTCTGGCCTTCGTCCTTGCCTGGTCGGCATCGAGGCTATTGGCCGACCGCGTCAAAATTTTGCCTTAGTTTTTTAATGTATGACCATCAAGTAGTTCGCCGTCGGTACGCCCAAAAGACGGCCAAGCTTGTAGATTTAGGCGCGTCGGACGTGCGGAATATGCTGCCTCACCGACCTCTACTACGGCTAGCGGGTGCAGCAAAATCCGTGTCCTTGCCGTGGGGAGATCAGGAAATGATCGTCACGCTGCTGGAACTAGCCGACATCTTCGGAGTGTCCCCTCCCACCGTGCGGGCGTGGGTTCGGGAAGGTTGTCCTGTCAAAAGTATGGGGGACAGGGGGCGAGCCTTCGAATTCCGCACCTCTGAGGTTCATAGATGGTTGCTCGCGCGCGAGAAACGACCCGGCCCGAGGCTAAGACGCCGGCTCGACGGCATCGCCGACGCTGAGAAAACCGCTCGCGAATGAGACGCGTAATGTATCGGTTCGGAATTAAGCGTCTGCCATCTGTGCCTTACCTATGTCACACAATCAATATACAGCCACACGCGTAATTTATTATTGGCGAGAGTTTAGCATCTGCTTGAGTATTTCCTCGACGCAGTGTGTCGAAATTCCAAGTTCCCCAAGTCCGGGCATCGCCGGCGATGTCACATTGTCAAGCTGCATCAATTCCACTTGATTGCGAGTGACGGGCGGGCTCGGGAGCATTTGCGCGAGCCAAGCCAGGGCGCGCCAAGCGGCAAAGGGGATTGGCATCAACATGGGCTTGAGGCCGGCTTCGCGCGCGACGACTTTGAGCAATTCCTTGTAGGAGTAGATGCGAGGACCACCGCATTCATAGGTGATCGCAGGCGTTTGGTCCTGCAGCGCTCTTGCGATCGCCTCCGCCACATCTTCCACATAGGCTGGCTGCAATCTCGTAAGGCCACGGCCGAACATCGGATAGATTGGGAGCCGGCCGAGAAGCTTGAGGATGGTGGTGAGAAACGCGTCGTCCCGTCCAAACATCACCGCGGGGCGGATGACTATGGCGTTGGCAAAGGCGGCCCGAACCGCCAGTTCGCCTTCGCCTCGCTTGCGGATATAGAGCGAGGGGGAGGCGGCGTCAGAACCGATACCGGAAACATGGACGAACCGCTCGACCCCGGCGCGATGCGCTTGAGCTGCTACCCGTTCGGCCGACTCCACATGCGCGCAATGAAACGTCTCCTGTCCGCGCTGAACGTAAAGGCTCACCGCATTGACTGCACCCAAAGCGCCGGCAAGGGCATCGGCGACCGACCGCTCGCTGTGAATATTGACTGCGACTGAGTGAAGTTTCGGCTCATCAAGAGCCAACAGTCTGTGTCCCTGATCGGGATGCCTTGATGCAATCCGAACGCAAAACCCGCGCTTGCAAAGCTGCCGAACGACGTGGCGGCCAAGAAAGCCGGTTCCGCCGAAAACAGTAACGATACGATCGTTCATGGCCGCCGAAGCTCAAATTCGTCAACCCATACAAGAGATTTATGGATCGAACGGTCCAGCTGTTCAAGAGGCGAAGGAGAAACACGAAGTTCGAAAATTAACTCAAGCCCTGCCTTGTTCAACGCATCAACAAAAGAGTGGCGGGCCGCAGTGACACGATTAGGGTTTATCAACGCTTCCAGGCATGCCTGGCGCGCTCGCAGGTAGATTTCTTTGCCCTCCTCTGGCCAATGATGATCGAGGAAATCAAGTGCGGATTCGACACTCGCTCTTGTGAACGCCCGGTTGGCTGCAAACTTGAATGCAATCGGATGATGGAAGGCTCTCCCCGCCATTGCTCACCTCAGACGAACTTGCCGCGTAGAGTTTTTTCCAATGACCCGGGAGTCTGACTGCCCCCCGCGCTTGCCGGAGCTTGTTTGGTCTGGGTCAAAGGCGGTTCACAGCGCACCCTCAACCAATCTTCCCGCCTTCATGCAGAGATGGGGCGTGCGAAATCCCGACGATCGCCCCCTCTGACGTTTGTAATCTGACGATCGTCTGTCCCCAAGGCTCTGTGTGCACGTCGTGCAGCAGGGCGTATCCCATGGACTGCAGTTCCAAGGCGGCTGACGCGACGCTTTGTTTGTCAGCGACTTCAAACTCGAAGCTAGCATGCGGGATCGGTCGGTTAGAGGGCCATGCGCTTGTGCTAAAGCAAGCTTCGGCGGCTTTAGAGAGCGGCCAGACGCCAAAATGCTTGCTGCCTGCGATGTCCTGACTGTAATAGTAATCGTCGTTTTCGTCAGCTTTGAGCGGCAATCCCAAGGTGTCCACAAATAGTCTGCGGCTCTCTGCGGGCATTGGTGTGATTATTGCCACGCTTGTGAGGAATAGGATCTTCATTTTGGCACCTCGCATATATCGGTCAGTAACTCAGCGATCCCTCAAATTGGCCAGAATATTGGCCAATTCAGCACTTCCTTTGAAAAGCACTCGTCTGAGCGCACGCGGCCCCCTTCACAACAATCGCTCGCCGCGGGTCAGGGTTTGCGACTGATCCGCCAGATTCTACCTCCCGTGTCGTCAGAGACCACGATGGATCCATCCGGCAGTTCTTTGACGTCTACCGGGCGTCCAATACCATTTACAAGGCGCTCACCATTGCCGCTTCTATTCGCTCCAATCCTTAGCCGCACGACTTCATAGCCAACCGGAACGCTGCGATCCCAGCTGCCGTGTTCAGCGATCAGGGTCTCGCCGCGAAGCTCCGGGAACATGGAACCCCGATAAAAGTGAATGCCAAGCGTGGCGACATGTGCCTGGAATTCGTAAATCGGCGCAATCGGAGTTGCCGGCGGGGTTGCAGTCTCGAAACCCGGCAACCGAATGCGCCCGCCAAAGAAGGGGAAGCCATAAAAGCCGCCTGGCTCCAATTTATTGAGTTCGTCGGGAGGGATGTTATCCCCCATGCCGTCGGCGCCATTGTCAGTGAAATAGAGGGTGCCCCCATTCCAGTCGAAGCCAACGGAATTGCGAACACCCCAAGCGAGGCGGCGTACATCCCCGCCGTTGGGGCTTAGGCTCACGATGGTCCCCTGCAGTCCTCGAGGCTGGCAGATGTTGCAGGGCGAGCCGAGGGAAACATAGAGGCGGCCGTCGGGGCCAACCCCAATATAGCGCAGGGAATGTTCCGCGGACGGTGGCAATCCCTTGTGGATGTCCACTCGATCGGCGAGGACGCCGCGAGACGTCACCGTGAAGGCCGAGATCCGATCTCGTGACGCCACATAGAGTTTGTTGCCCTGACAGGCAACGCCGTTGGGCGCGACAAATCCGGTGGCGGCCTGCACCGCTCGCCCACCCGTTATCGGGACGGCATATATGGTGCTGCGCTTGGTTCCGACAAAAAGCGTGCCGCCGCAGACGGCTATCTCCCGGGCGGCCGGGACATAAGCGAGGACGTCAACGCGGTAGCTGGTTGGGGGCGAAATCGCGAGCGCACCCACACTCGTAACAAGCAAAGTAGCGACGGCGACCCAGCAGACAAAAAGCGGGCGGTGATGACGCTTGATCTGCATCATGACCTCCATTCCAACGGCATTGGAAATAGGCTTGGACGCCAAATCGGAGCGGGCGAATAAAGATGCAATCCGCTTAAGATTTTACTGCTATGCCCAGCCCCTTGCAATCGCGGACCCGGCATAATCCTCGACCGCTTTCGCCAAATGTGGAAACTCAAAGCGATTGGAGCCGGAAACATGTTTCATGGCAAAAATTATCATGCCTGACGATGACTTTGAATTAATGGCGGCGCCGATCCGATACTCTCTGTCGCCGCGTATGAGCAGGCAGATTGATGGCGAGGGTAGGTCAGGTTTCTGTCGTGGTGATGAGCGCCAAACGCCCATCGCTGCCCCTGGTTAACGGCCATCGTTTGTGACGGCTCAAAAGGGCGATCTTCCGTAGCGAGGTTCTGCTGGCGGTATTTCGGTTAACGCCAGTTCTTACTTAAATCGATTTATGTTTTCAATATTACTGAAGTGTGCCCATGTAATAGGTCGAAATAAACCTTGATCGACAAGCATCTCGGATATATACATCAAAGCCTAAAACATTAATATCAATCCGGCTTTGTTCAGACAATAGTCGGCGGAACGTTCGCAAGTATCGCCCCATAGTAAAATGCGGGTGGCCTTCGGCTTCGCAGGCGACAAAACCAGATTCGAGAAGGGTTTCCGATGGTGATCGCAACCGTAAAATGATTTAACGCCCAAAAGGGTTTTGGCTTCATTCAGCCTGACAACGGCGGGAATGATGCCTTCGTCCATGTCAGCGCAGAGGAGCGGGCCGGCTTGGCTTGGCTCCTCGAAGGCCAGAAGATTGGCTTTGAGCTCGTCGCCGATCGCAAAATCGGAAAAATGACCACCGACCGGCTCCAGATTTTAGACTCCAGGGCTTGATCCGCGAGTCGAAACCTATCGGGGATAGACGGCATCTTGCGGTCAGAGCGATTTCCACACTGAGGCACTGACGCGGCGCTCAGCAAACAGATGCTGCACTGCAAGTGACCTTGTCGATGCCCCAGATCGATAAGCGGGGGCTTTTTTCTTTGCAAGGGCGAGCGATACCTGCGCCGCGGTTATGCGTTTGATCAACAACAACGAGCCTTGTGCCGACAGGGCGACACTTGAGGATGAAACCATGAAGACGAACTATTCAGACCTCTTCTCTCCGGCCGAACTGGAGTTCCTGAAAGCAGAAGCGGACGACTATGGTTGGTATGTCTGGACCGACCGAACCCGTCCTATGATCCTGGCGCTCTGCACGCGCCATCTCATGGCCGCCAACGGTGATTTCAAGGTTGTCGGCACCAACGATAGCGAGATACAGAAGGCCTGCCTGGTCGGTCACGCCCCTCCCAAAGTCGGGACTTTACTGCGATATTTTGAGTTGATTGGGGTGGGGCGCCTGGCATTTCGGGCCTTGCAAAGCCAACCGATGTTTACCGCGGGGAGTGCTCCACTCGTTCGTCGGTCGCCGACGATTCCGCGCGGCCCGCACTGATCCGAGCTTATGCAAGCCGATCGCGTTGAGCCCAGTAAGCTTTACCTTGCTTTGTGACAGGCGCTTTATTGACATGCTTGTGTTGCAGATCTTCCAATGCAGCGGGTGTCGGCGTTGACTATGGCCTTCAAGGGAAAGTGGAACGGCGTAGCTGAAGATATCGCCCTCAATGGCGTATTCCTCGCATGGATCGCCGCAGTGACCCTCCAAACCGGACGTGTCGTCAAACTGTTGCAAAGCACTATTTCTTGGGTACGTGTTCGGGTTTCCCCTGGCGCTTGGTCGATGCCAGTTCCTCAAGTTCTTTTTCGGTCATGGACTTGACCATACTCTTGGATGCACCTTTCAACTTGCTTGCGCTTTGTTCTCCACGCTTAGCAGCGAGTGCGGCTCCAGCGGCCTTTTGTTGCGCTTTCGATTTTGCGGGCATGTCGAAGATCCCACTTTGTTTAAGGTGGGAGTGAAACCGCCAGGCCGGAAATATGTTCCACTCCCAGAACAAAAGGCGGGGAAACCCTGCCTCGCAATTGGCCGTTTGGTGGGAGCACTTGAAGAGCTAGTACGAATGTCTTGGGGGATCTTGGAGGCATTGCCAGTGTTCCCCAAATCCACCTTAGGCAAATTGCGACTGCCGCTTTTGCGCGGCCTTTATGAGCTTAAGTGCACTTTTGGGTCCGCACTGACCCAGCGTGCGGAATTCTCGGTTCTCAGGTGCGTTGTATTGCTGAAAGAAGGCCTCGATTTCGTTCAGAATACCTATGTTGAGTTCCTTCAGCTTTTTGATATTGCCGTGCAATTGGGCATGAGTAGCTACTGCAATCAGTCGATCATTTCTGATCCAATGACTATTTTCTTCTCGCTGCTCCGCTTCGATTGCACCTGTTGCACGAGCGCGGACCACGCAGCCCATTGGTACCGGGTCGTCGAGCAGATCCCGGGGACGAAGCCAAAATCGTAAGGAAATATCATGCCGACAGGGAGGACTTTTCTCAATTCAAAAGCACAAAACGCCATATTGTAGCTCAACTTGTTACGACTGCCTTTTGCGGTCTCAACGACTGTAAGAGGAGCATGATCATCGGGGTCAAATGTGGGGAGAGCTGCAAATTGAGCTTCAAAATGCATGGCCATTTCCTATGAGATCGATGGAAAAGCGCCCGATTGTACGGCGCCTACCGCTACGGTCAGATCACCATTTCAATCCACCAATCGAAAGGCGACCGCCTGCGATATCAAAGCTGCGACTCTTGGTTCTTGTTCCGCTAGCTCAGATTGGGCGAGCGCGATCTACCCAGAGCGGAACAAGTCGACCAATTTCTTCTTACTCCCGTCGCTGACCCTGGACGGACCGAATGGCGCAATCGGATAGGACCAAAACGGCGCTCGACGGGTCGCGGATGCCGATGCTCGGCGGACAGGTTCTCCTCGGATTCCAGATTCAAGCTCCCTTCCAGAACGCCTTTTCTGCACTCAGCCAAATCGAAAGGATTTTGGAGCTGGCCGTTCTCATCTTGATGCTGATTGTCCTCGCCCTGCTGATCGCACCCAGCGCTCATCACCCCATTGTCTAGGATGGTTCAGCAACCCCAAGCCTCGATCGATTTATTACTCAGATTGTGGCGATGACCCTATTTCCGTTCGCAGTCGCGCTTGGCTTGGATCTCGGCATAGCGGGGGCTCGGATCGTGGGGACTTTACTTGGCGTAGGGTTGGGGGTCGCCACAGGTGGACTTGCACGTGTCATTTCACAGTGACGACTGCGTTCATATTTCCCCGGGGCTCGAACGAGGCCACGATGAGGATGATCGAAACCGTGAACGCTCCCGGTTTTGGAGATGAGCGTGACGTGCTTAAACAAACAGAAGTCTTCTCCATCTGTCGGCCCCCACGAAGTTTGAAGCATGGGCATGGCCGGCTTTGCCCATGAATGGCAGGCACCTCTCCACAGTCGAGATCCGTTAAATCCAAGGCAAAGGCCGCAAAGGCGCGTCGCCAAGCCTTCATTCTTCTTACGAATGTTGGCGTGCGCTCGTGCTTTTCTCTGGGCATCAGGATCGTGGGCACGGACGGTCATGATAAAGATGATGACACGCCGTCAGCTATCATGCCTCGGTTTTGGCAATCGCGCGCATCCAGTTAGCCGCAGCTCTGAGCGTTTGGCTCGCGATTTCCAGCTGGCCAGCCTGCTTGAGGTAGCCGTGATCCATACCGGGCACGCAGACCAACTGCGTAGTGGTTCCATGTTGCTTCAGCTTTAGGTGCAGGCTAACCGAATCGTCAAACAAGGCGTCCTCTTCGGCCGCAACGATAAAGGTAGGCTCGCGAACTGCGGCCGCCATCATAAGAGGCGATATATCTTCAATTTGCGCGAAAGATCTCCCGTCAAGAAGGCGGCCATACATGGAACGCAGGGCTTCACTGTCTAGTCCATTAGCCCGCGTGCCGGCTTTAGCGATGCTGTTACTCTGCGTAAGGCCATAGCCTCCATAAAAGAGAACGAGGCCCGCGACGTCGGCACGTAGTGCAAGGGGCAGGCCGAGAAGGCCCCACAGGGATACGCACGCGCCGGCGCTGTCGCCGGATAGTAACAGCTTGAAGTCTCCCTCGTGGCCAAAGAGCGAGGAAGCCGTCGCGCAGGCTGCAACCGCATCATCGCGTTGGGCCGGATAGGGATATTCCGGCGTCAGCCGGTAGCGAGCCGATAGCACCGGCATGCCGGAGAAATGGGCCAACCACGAGGCCACGCTGCGGTGGGTACGCGGACTGCCGGCCAGGAAACCACCGCCGTGGAAATAGGCGATTGCCACGCCGGGTGTTGCCTGCGGCGGCGTGAAGAGGAGCCCTCCGCGAAAAGCGCCTTCTTCGTCGAGCTCGGTTTCCTCGACATCGCCAGCTGGTGGCCCCTCCTGGTGAATGGCGTCGGCGAGATGATGCTCACGCAACAGGGCCGGCGGCGACGTTGCCCAGGAAATCTCGGTGTCCCGGCTCAGATCCATGATGCATTCCCGCCTGCGCCGATAGGCGTTGAATAGGTACGGGTTGACCCGCCATCGTAGCCGATGAAAAATCAGGTGGTCGAAGCGGCACCCGTGCGGTTGTTATCAGGTGATCCAGACCTACGCAAAAATCAAGACCTCGCTCCCGCCGGGACAACAGCCGCGTGAGGCCATCACATTCGCGATCCTGATCTTTCCGGGCTTTCCGATGATGGCCTTCAGCTCGATCATCGAGCCGTTGCGCGCAGCAAACACGCTCGCCAGCAGGCCCTGCTATAGCTGGGTCACCGTGGGATTGACGGGCGAAAGGATACGCGCCTCCAATGGTCTCGATATTGAGCCAGACTTCAGCGTGCGCACAGCCCCCGTGGTCGACCGAGTTGTCCTGAATTCGGGCGGCGATGCGGACCATATCATTGCCGAAGAGGCGCTCGCCTGGATCCGTCGCAATCTCAGAGCAGGCGCGCAACTCGGCTCGGTTGCCGACGCTGCTTTCTTTTTGGCTCGAGCTGGGCTGCTGGACGGCCATGCCTGTACCCTACATTGGATCAGCCAACCCGCCTTTCAGGAGGCGTTTCCCGATCTCGACCTACGCCGCGACCTCTATGTCATCGACCGCAAGCGCTTCACCTCGGCCGGCGGTGTTGGGGCGCTCGACATGATGCTCGATCTCATTGGCCGCGACTATGGCGCTGAGCTTTCCGCCGGCGTGGCGGAATGGTTTGTGCACAGCCCGCTTCGCTCCAGCGTTGATCGCAAGCTGATGCCACTGCGCCTACGCACCGGCGTTCACGACGAACTCGTCCTATCCGCCATCGCCATCATGGAAGACGAGGTCGAGGACCGCCTCAGCATCGCTGGCTTGGCGGCGCGGCTTAGCGTCTCTCCCGACAAGTTGGAGCGCTCCTTTCGCAGCGAGGTGGGTGTCTCGCCTGGAACCTATTACCGCACCACACGCCTGCGGCGCGCACATGACCTCCTGGCGCACTCCACCCTGCCGGTGCGCGAGGTGGCGCTGTCCTGCGGCTTTTGGAGCGTGTCGAGCTTTTCTCGGGCCTTCCGCGAGCAATATGGCTACACCCCGCGAGAGGTGCGTACACCCTGAGTAAACCACAGCCTGCGGAGTTTTGCACACCGGCTGCGGAATTTCGCACATTAAGGCCGCTGTGGTTGAGGCATCCTTCGCTTTGAAAAGGATGTCGCCATGAGCATTGTGGTTTTCGACCCGCATACCGTCGAGGATGTCGATTTCGCCGATAGGATGCGCCATCCTTCGATGCAGGATCCCTCTGGCGGCATGTGGCTCTCCGATACCGAGCCGTCCTTCATCGATACCAACGCCCTGCGCAAAGGGCGTCTGGCCAAATTGCGGGCTTGGATGGCAAAGGCCAATTATGGCGCCATCATCTTGTTTGATCCATACAACCAGCGCTACGCCACTGGTTCGCGCAACATGTTTGGCTATTTTCTGCGCAATTCGACCCGCTACTTCTTCATTCCCACCGAAGGCCCGGTCATCCTCTTCGAATACCCGCAAAGCTACCACGTCTCCACGGTGCTCGACACCGTCGATGAGGCCCGGCCCTCGAAGCTGGTCTGGTCCTCGGTGTCCGGGCGCGATGACGAGACTGTGGGCCCCTTTGCCGATGAAATCGTCGATCTCCTCAAGACCCATGGCGGTGGTTCGATGAAGATCGGCCTGGACCGCTGTAGCCATCTCCAAGCGGTCGCGCTGGAAAAACGCGGCTGCGAGGTCAAGGATTGCCAGGGCGAAATCCTGGCCGTTCGCGCGGTCAAGACACCCGAAGAGGTCAAATGCCTGCAGGCCAGCATGGCCGGCGCGGAAGCAGCCGTCGCCGCGGTGCGTGAGGCCATCAGGCCGGGCGTCTCAGAAAACGAGCTCTTCGCCGTCATGTATCACGAGGTGATCCGCCAGGGTGGCGAGTTCATTGAGACGAGGCTTCTCACTTCAGGCCAGCGCACCAATCCTTGGTTCAATGAGGCGAGCGGGCGCAAGATCCGGCCGGGCGAATTGGTGGCTCTCGATACCGATACGATCGGCTGTTATGGCTATTACTCCGATTTCTCGCGTACCTTCCGTTGCGGGCCGGGCAAGCCGACGTCTTATCAGAAGATGCTGTACCGCATGGCCCATGACCAGGTGCAGCACAATATCGGTATCGTGAAACCCGGCATGGCGTTCCGCGAGATCGCCGAAAAGGCCTGGAAGATCCCCTCCCGCTTCGTCGACCAGCGCTACACCTCGGTGATGCATGGCGTTGGCATGCATGGCGAAACACCCTTCATCGCCCACTCCATCGACTACGAAACCTATGGCCGTGAAGGCCATCTCGTGCCGGGCATGGTGGTCAGCGTCGAGAGCTATATCGGCGAGAAGGGCGGCAAGGAGGGGGTGAAGCTTGAGGACGAGATCCTCATCACCGAAACAGGCACGGAGCTGTTCTCCCGCTTCCCCTATGAGGACGAATTCTTGGAAGGCGAGATCTAAGTGCGCACGCTCCTGACGATCCCTCGTGGCAAGCTCGCCAGCCTGTCCATCGATCTGCAAGAGGAGCACCGGCAGGACCAGCGCTACCTGGTCGATGCTTATGACGGGGTTCTTGCCAATGCCGCGCGCCTGCAGCAGGCCGCCAGGGCGAGTGGTGTGCCTGTGCTCCATTGTGCCTATGTCGTCGATACCAATACGGCCAGATTGCGTCCCTTCCATCCCGTGATGGCCGATGGCAGTTCAGCGTTCAGTGACAAGTCCAACCCCCTTTCGGCGATTTGCCCGGAGGTGGCGCCGCTCGAGGGTGAGCCTGTGCTGGTCAAGACGGACGCCAGCGCCTTCAGCGAGGGCTCGCTCCAGGCACGCCTGGAGACGGGGGCGATCGAATGGCTGTGCATTGCCGGCGTGTGGACGGAGGCTTGCATCGACGCCACCGTCAAGGACGCCATGCGTCGGGGCATCCGGGTGCTGCTGGTCAAGGACGGCTGCAGCAGTGCCACACCCGCTATGCACCAGACCGGGATCCTCAACCTCGCCAATCGCCTTTATGGCGGCGCGGTGACCGATACCGACGGGGCCTGCCGCCTGATCGGCGGGGAGACGGTCGATGTTTGGGTCGTCGAGGGCTCTGTTCCCCTTCGCTACAGCTTCGCTAGCGCGGCCGCTGATTACGATCAGCTCTAGTAGCGGGAGAGCTGCGATGGAGGTGATCAAGGTACCAACGATCGCTCCATTTGGTCCGATGAACGCCGGGTCTAACCGTGAACTGCAAATCAACATCCGCAATTGCCACAGGAGACGGCTCTCATGACACTCAAGTCTCGACAAGATGCCTCCAGCCTTATCGTGGACCGTCGCGAATTGATGAAGGGGGCGGCCGCGCTCGGCCTCGGTTTCGGCGGCTTTTATGCTCTGGGTGAACCCGCGCGCGCGGCGGACGCGCCCAGGAAGGGCGGCACATTCCGTCTGGGCATGGAGGGCGGCTCTGCTTCGGATAGTCTCGACCCGCGCACTTTCGCCGACTCCATCGCCGAGAGCATCGCCTATCAGATCTATAATGGCCTGATCGAGATCGGTGAGGACGGCAAGGCCAAGGGCGAGCTCCTGGAGAGTTGGGAATCCAAGCCCGGCGCCACGGAGTGGGTCTTCAATGTCCGCAAGGACATCACCTTCCATTCGGGCAAAACACTCGACGCTGACGACATCATCTATTCGATCAACCTGCATCGAGGCGACACGAAGTCCGCCGCCAAGGATGTGCTCAGCGATATCAAGGAAATCAAAAAGCTGTCGCCAGCCCAGATTCAGATCACCTTGAACCAGGGCAACTTCAATCTGCCCTACAATCTCTCCGACTTCCACATCTACGGTGTTCCCGACGGCCTCACGGACTTTTCCAAGCCAGACGGCACCGGCGCCTACAAACTGGTAAGCTTCGAGCCCGGCGTGCGCGCGGTAACCAAGAATTCGGGCCGTTACTGGAAGGAGGGCCGTGGCAACTTTGATGGGGTGGAGTTGCAATATGTTGGCGATGCCGCCGCCCGCGTTCAGGCCCTCCTCGCCGGCCAGATCGATGCTATCAACCGCATCGACCCCAAGATGGTGGATATCATCACCGGCTCGGCCGACACACAGCTCGTGCAGACCAAAGGTACCGGCAATCGCTACTGTTTTGCGGCCTTGTGCGACACTGCGCCCTACGACAATCTCGACCTGCGCTGGGCGCTGAAATACGGAATCGACCGCAACAAGATCGTCGACACCGTCTATATGGGCTACGCCACCGTCGGCAACGACACCACCGTCAGCCCAATGAACCCCTATTTCGACAAGGATCTACCCCAGACCACCTATGATCCGGAGAAGGCGGCCTTCCATTACAAGCACGCTGGCAGCCCGAAGCTGGAACTTAAAGTCTCGGAAGGCGCCTTTTCGGGGGCGACCGATGCCGGCGTGCTCTACCAGGAAGCTATGAAACAGGCCGGTATCGACCTTACGGTGACGCGCGTGTCAGGCGACGGATACTGGTCGAATGTCTGGCTGAAGGTGCCTTTCTGCGCCGTTGCCTGGGAGAATCGTCCGGCCATCGACATGCAACTTTCGCAAACCTACTTGTCGAATGCGGCGTGGAACGACACCCGCTGGAAACGGCCCGAATTCGACAAGCTCGTGGTTGCCGCCCGGACCGAGGAAAACGAGGCCAAACTGCACCAGATGTACAATGAGGCACAGAAGATGATCCACGATGACGGCGGCATGATTTGCTACGCGGTTGGCGACTATCTCGACGGCTATGCCAAGAAGGTCGCCGGCGTCGGCCCCCATCCCCGCTTCGACATGTGCGACCTGCGCGTGGCTGAAAAGGCCTGGTTCACGGCTTAAGGAATGACTGCTTATCCCCAGCTAGAGAAGGTTTCAGCAGGGACATAAAAGATCGATTGGACGCCAGCAAGCAAGTGCGGAGCTAATCTGGGAAAAGGCGATCCGGCTGTACGCGATAAAAGACGTCAGCCGGACGGTATGGCCAAATTTGCCAATCTCGCGCGTCCAATATTGTGCGCTCGCACAGGCATCCATCGCCACCGTGCAACCGGGCTGCGCCGAGAAAAATTCGAGCACTTGTCCTCGCCGCAGTTTCTTGCCGAATAGAACATTGCCTGACGCATTCACCACGTGCGCTTGAAAAGCATTCTTCGCCAGATCCAATCCGATAGTGTTGGCCTGTCTACGGACGCCTCCTTGAAGTGGTGCTTAACACCTCCACTGTGGCACATCGATGCCGTCGGGGAGCGTTTACCCCATCAGAGCCGTCCTGCTGCTGCTGTCCGAAAGAGCCTTGACATGGCAAATCGTCGTCGAGGAACGATCCTTCGCGCAGACGTGATCGGCGTTGAGGTTGCGACAGCGAGCCGGGCCAACTATTACGCCGTGCTGGACGAACTGTTAATAGCCGCTTAATTTGACTAAATCAGCCTTTGGCAAACGCAGGGTGGTTCAGTAGCAAATCTGAACGAGGATCGCGTTAGAAATCCAGAGCGCTACCCAGGTTCTATTCTGTGACTTACTTGATCGTGGATTGAGGCGAATGACTCGGATAGCCAAGCGAATTTGTGGGCTTATCGGCTTGCTCGTTCTGGTGTGCTCAGCCACCTCCGCCTTCGCCGAAAGCAAACTTGCCTTCGTCGTCGGCATAGATGCTTACCCACACTTGGCTGCAGAGGCACA
>Ga0206796_1014_pt1 | contig 40515 bp, 32 predicted proteins | sample Alteio_BWOrgCont_68_FD_152895 | JGI IMG/M metagenome (GOLD analysis project Ga0206796, IMG submission 152895) | Enriched cells from forest soil in Barre Woods Harvard Forest LTER site, Petersham, Massachusetts, United States -... | ecosystem: Environmental > Terrestrial > Soil > Temperate forest >...
GACCACATCGCGGATGTACATTTGCACAACTTCACTGCCGGCGCGCGATCCGGTGTTGGTCACGTCGATAAGGGCGCGGGTGGACTCGCCCCGGCGGATCTTTTTCCTGGCGAGCCGGGGCGGCCCGAATTTGAACGTAGTGTAACTGAGCCCAAACCCAAAGGGGTAGAGCGGAGTGACGTCATCGAAAAGATAGCCGCGCCGGGCAGAAGGCTTGTAATTGTAATACACCGGCAGATGTCCGGAAGAGCGGGGGACGCTGATCGGCAGCTTGCCGCCCGGATTGAGGTCGCCGAAGAGAGCCTCGGCCACCACATGGCCGCACTCCTGCCCCAGATACCAGCAATCGAGGATGGCGGGAACCGTCTCGCTCAGCTCCGTGATGGCATTGGGCCGGCCATGAAAGAGGACGGCGATCACGGGCTTGCCGGTGGCGACCATCGCACGAACGAGCTCATTCTGGCGTCCGATGAGCTCGAGGCGGGCCCGGTCGCCGAGATGCTGCAAATTCCACGCCTCACGTGAGGTCTGCTCGTTCTCGCCAATGGCGAGCACAATGGCGTCGGCGTTTTTCGCCACCTCCACCGCTTCGGCGATCTGGCGGCGGTCTTCCACAGGGTCGCCGGGGATGACGGCGTCCTGCTGCCAGGAGCCACCAACAGTAATTTTACAACCCTCACCATGGACAACATTAACGCGGCTGCCGAGGCGGGCCTTGATCCCTTCCAGCACAGTGACATTGTGCTTTGGTACCCCGCTGTAACCGCCGAGCAGGACGCGGTCGGCATTGGGGCCGATCACGGCAAGGGTTTTGAGTTTCTTCGGGTCGAGGGGAAGCACGGCCCCGTCATTTTTCAGCAAGGTGACCACCTCGCGCGCGGCCTTGCGGGCAAGCCGGCGGTGCTCATCGCAACCAACGATGCGGGCGGCGACCGCCGGATCAACATATGGATCGTCAAACAGCCCAAACTTAAATTTCCAGAGCAGCATCGGAGCGACGAGCTCATCGAGTTCGCGTTCTTTGAGCACACCCTTCTTTACCAGTTCTTCCAGGTGCAAATAGCAATCGGGTTCGGGCAGCTCGATATTGACGCCAGCCCGCACCGCCAGCACACAAGATTCTTTTTTGTCGGCGGCGACATGGTGGCCGTGGGTGTCGGGCCGATGGCCAAGCTCCCAAATGGCGTAGTAATCGGAAACGACGAAGCCTTTGAAACCCCAGTCGCGGCGCAACACGTCGCGCAGCAGCCAGCGGTTGGCGTGGGAAGGAATGCCGTCCACCTCATTGTATGATGCCATGACGCTGATGGCGCCGCCTTTTTGGACCGTCTCCTTAAACGTGAACAAAAAGGTCTCGCGCAGCACCCTTTCAGAAACGTTGGCCGGGGCGCAGTTCTGGCCACCCTCCGGCTCCCCGTGGGCCACGAAATGCTTCATGGTGGCCATGACACGTTTTTTATCCTTGAAGGACGCATCGCCTTGAAAGCCACGTACCGCCGCGATCCCCAGCCGTGAAACGAGCCAGGGATCTTCACCGTATGTTTCCTCCACCCGGCCCCAGCGAGGTTCGCGGGCCACATCCACCACCGGCGTGAGCGCCTGATGGGTGCCGCGGGCGCGTGCCTCCCAGGCGGTCATGGTGAAAAGTTCCTCCACCAGCGCGGGATTGAAGGTCGCACCGAGGGCAATGGGCTGGGGGAAGCTCGTCCCCTCGCGTGCAGCATGACCGTGCAGGCACTCTTCGTGGAAGATCACAGGAATGCCAAGACGGGTGTGTTCGAGAAAGAATTTCTGGATTGCATTGGTCAGTTCCGCCATACCGCGTGCAGTCTGTCCGAAAGCCGGACGGTCCGGGGGAGAGCCAGCGTCGCTGGGCCGGCCGACCTGGCCGATGGCCCGTCCGTGTCTGAATGCAGCCTGGGCCTTGGCGAAGTCAAAATTGCCCTGCTCGTCCACAAGGGTCCTGGCTTTGTCCTGCCAGACACACCGCATCTGTTCGGCCTTCTCCGCCAAGGTCATGCGCGCCAGCAAATCTTTGACGCGCTTTGCCGCGGGGAGGGCGGAATTCTTGTAGGCGGGAGGCACCGATTTTTTTATGACCGCGGGGCGGGAACGGGGTGATTTTTTCATACGAATGATGGTGGGCGACGGCTGGAAAATCTAGAGCCGAGGCGGGGTTGGAACTGCCGACAAAAAACGTCCGCCTTCGCAGGTCAATTTCAATCGTTCGTTTCCGGCCATGGATGGCAAAGGTGGCGGGTGGTTTATAACTCAGATTTGTAAAGATTGAAAAATTGGCTGGTCTTCCCCCTGGGCCAGGTCAACTTTTGGCGGCCCCTCCCCCTAAACTTATGCGTCACACCCCCTTCTCTCTGCTTCGGTTTAGTCCTGCACCTGGCCGAAGCCTCCCGGTCGCGATTTTACTCATGACAATTGGCGTCCTGGCGTTGCCCCGTCAAAGCGCGGCCCTTAGTCTCCAGCCCAAATATGTCTCGACCACCGCCAGTGCCGGCAGTTTCGCCCTGGCCCCGACGGGCGGCACAGCGGCCATTTATGCCGATCCCGGTGATTGGCCAGGGGTGCTGCACGCGGTGTCCGATTTGCAGGCGGACGTCGAAAGGGTCACCGGACGAAAGCCGGCCATGGGCCAGAACGTGCAGGCATTACCCGCCAATGTGGTCATCATCGGCACGGTGGGCAAAAGTGCGATCATCGACCGTCTGATCCGCGAGGGGAAGATTGACGCCAAGGCGATTAGCGGCAAGTGGGAGTCATTTTTCCTGCAGACGGTGGCGAACCCACTGCCCGGGGTGAGCAGTGCGCTCGTCATCGCCGGCAGCGACAAGCGCGGCACAATCTATGGCGTGTATGACCTCTCGGAACAGATTGGTGTATCCCCGTGGTATTGGTGGGCCGATGTGACGCCGACGCACCAAGACACCCTCTATGTGAAGGCGGGCAAATATGAGCAAGGCGAACCCAGCGTGAAATATCGCGGCATTTTCTTTAACGACGAGAAACCGGATCTGGATTACTGGGTGCGGGAAAAATTTGGCACCCACACCACCGCCAATGGAGGCACGGCGGCCAATTTTAACACGAAATTTTACGCCAAGGTCTATGAGGTCATCTTGCGCCTGCATGGCAATTACCTCTGGCCGGCGATGTGGAACAATGGTTTTGCGATCGACGATCCGGACAATCCCCGCGTGGCGGACGAATATGGCGTGGTCATGGGTTCATCCCATCAGGAGCCGATGATGCGCTCCCAAAAGGAATGGGACTGGGTCGTGCAGGCCGAGAACAACCCGGCGACGGGCCGTCAATATGGCCGCTGGGACTACGGCGCCTTCCCTGACCGGATGGATGAATTCTGGCGTTCCGGCATCCATGAACGGAAGGATTTTGAGAACATCTATACGATGGGACTGCGCGGGGAAAACGATTCGGCCATGACCGGCGCCGGACCTTCCTTGATGGAGAATATCGTCGCGGCCCAACGAAAAATGCTGATGGAGGAGGTCAATCCGGACATCACCAAAGTGCCCCAACTCTGGTGTCTCTACAAAGAGGTCCAGGGTTATTATGAAAATGGCCTGCGGGTACCCGATGATGTCACTTTGCTCTGGGCCGAGGACAACTGGGGCGATGTGCGTCGGCTGCCGACCCCCGAGGAACGCAAGCGCAGCGGTGGCGCCGGCATTTACTACCATTTCGATTATCACGGCGGTCCCCGTAGCTACCAGTGGCAGAATACCAGCCCGATCGCCAAAATCTGGGATCAGATGAGTCTGGCCAAACAATATGGAGCCGACCGTATCTGGATCGTCAACGTCGGGCACTTCAAAGGTTACGAGCTGCCCACCGAGTATTTTCTCTCCCTCGGGGTGAGCACCACCAAATGGACCAACTCGAATGTCAATGCGTTCACCCGAATGTGGGCGGAACGTGAGTTCGGCCCGACCTATGCCGCCGATATCGCCGATATCCTGGCCAAATACTCCAAATACAACGGCCGCCGCAAACCCGAGTTGCTGGCACCCGACACTTACAGCCTGACCAGTTATAATGAAGCCGAGACGGTGCTGGCCGATTTTGCCGCCATCACCAGAAAGGCTGAGGATATTTACGCCCGGCTGCCCGAAGCCAAGCGCGACGCGTTCTATGAGCTCGTGCTCTTCCCCACCAAGGCCTCGGCCCAAGTCAATGAGATGAACGTGGCCGCCGGCCGTAACGCGCTTTATGCTGCCCAAGGGAGGGTCACGGCCAACGACCTGGCCACGCAAACGGCCAACTGGTTCCAAGCCGATGCCGACATCACGCAGTACTACCACACGGCTCTGGCCAACGGGAAGTGGGATCACATGAATGACCAGGTTCATCTTGGTTATACTTCCTGGCAGGAGCCCAGAAACAACATCATGCCCGCAGTGCAACAGATCCAGCCAACGCCGGTTTCCGCCATGGGCGTAGCCGTCGAGGGTTCGACGGAGGCCTGGCCGGGTGGCCGGGGTGAGGCGGCCCTGCCCAAGTTTGACGCGATTAACCGCCAGAGCCATTACATCGATGTCTTCAATAAAAGCACCGAGCCTTTCGATGCCGTCATCACTGCCTCGGCTCCTTGGATTGTGGTCAGCAACCCCAGGGTGACGATCGGCAAGGAGCAGCGGCTGGAGGTGAGGGTGGACTGGAGCCAGGCGCCCAAAGGGGCCGTCAGCGGCAGCATCACCGTGGCGCGTGCCACTCCCAGCAAACCCTCCCACGAGTTGCGGTTTGACGCCAATGGCAATCCTGAACTCGTGACCATGGATGACAGCAAAATTACGGTCGCGGTAAGCGCATTCACCCCTGCGGACCTGACCCGTGAATCTTTGCGGGGCTTTGTCGAAAATGACGGTTATGTCTCGATGGAGGCTGAACATTTTAGCCGCAAAACTTCAGCGGGGGATACCAGTTGGGAGCGGGTGGAAGATTATGGCCTGACCCTTTCCGGAATGCGGACCACCGCGCCGGTTGATGTCGCCGGCCTCACGCCCGGGCCGAATTCCCCCTGCCTCGAATATAGCATGTATCTCTTTAAACCAGGTCAGGCGAATGCAATTCTGGTGCTGTCGCCAACGCTGAATTTCGCCCCCGGTCGAGGTCTGCGAGTGGCGGTATCCTATGATAACGAACCTCCGCAGGTGCTCACCATCGTGCCGGCCACTTACACTGCCGCCGGGGCAGATTGGGAGACCTCGGTCAAAAACAATTCCCGGCAGGTCAACTGGAATCACAATCTTGCTTCCGCTGGCTATCACACATTGAAAGTGTGGATGGTGGATCCGGCGGTCATACTGCAAAAAGTCATGGTGGATGCAGGCGGGCTGAAGCCCAGCTACCTCGGACCACCGGAAAGCTTGCGCCGGGCTGTGACCGCAGTGGCCCAAAATTAAGGCCGGTTTTCAGCCGGTTCATCTCATCGCCGGCGCCTTCGTGGCATCGGCGGTTTTTTCCGCTGACACCCTGGGTGGCGCAGGGATCACAACTTGCGGATGACAAAGCGCTGGCTGCCTCCCGGTTCATTCACTGGGCCGGACACTGCTGGTTCCATATCAGTTTGACCAAGCCGACCGCTTCTGACCAGCATCGTCAGTCCACTTTTATCACCCCATTTCCTACCATGTCTGACTGGGCTGTATTTTCCCGTCTCCTGTTTCGTGAAATTGGCACCGGGTTCCTGTTGCTGGCCGGCGTGGTTCGTCTCGTCGCGGCGGACGTGCCCGTGTCCGGCAGCCCCGCGCCGGAACCGGCGCATCCCCCATCGCTACCACTCTGGACCGGTGTCGTCCCCGGTTCAGAGGGCAAGCAGGCCGAAAAGGAACAGGTTGCCTACAAGACCTGGCAGGACATCAATTACATCAGCGTCACCAATGTTCACCGGCCTACACTGACTCCATATCTGCCATCGAAGGCGAAGGCAACGGGAGCAGGGGTGATCATCGCCCCCGGCGGCGGTCATACAAATCTCGCCATTGACACCGAGGGTTACAACGTCGCCGCCTGGCTGGCGGATCACGGGATCGCGGCTTTCGTGCTCAAATATCGTCTCGCCAAAGCGCCCGGCTCGACCTACGCGGTGGAAAGAGAGCCGGTCGCTGACGCGCAACGGGCCCTCCGTCTGGTGCGCGGTCACGCTGCGGAGTGGAACCTTAATCCCGACGCCATCGGGGTGCTGGGTTTCTCTGCTGGCGGCGAAGTTGTTGCCCGAACCGCGATGGCGGCGGCGGAGGGAACATCCGATGCAGACGACCCGGTTGACCGGCTTAGCGCCCGACCCTCTTTTCAGGCATTGATTTATCCGGGTAACGCGCGGGTGATCACGCCTGAAGCTGGAACCCCGCCGGCTTTTCTGGTCACCGCTTCTGACGACCGTACCGTGCCGACACAGACTGTGGTCGATCTTTACTCGCGATTGCATGCGGCCAATGTCCCGGCAGAACTGCATGTTTTTGCCTCCGGCGGGCATGGTTTCGGCCTTGGCACTTATAAACCAATGCCGGCCATTGCGTGGCCGAGCCTATTCATCACCTGGCTTGGTGACCGCGGTTTTATCACGCGGCATTGAGGCGGTTTTGTGATGATATTGGGATGCGATCTTTGGCGCAACGATCGCACAACGGGGCAGTCATATGATGGGGAATGCGCGAAAATCGTTCTGGGCAACTGGGCGGCCGGCGTACGCCATGGCCTCCAGGCTCAAAGGATAAGGCGTAAGCCACCGGCCGGCTGCGGCATTGATTTGGGCTCCTGGCGAAATATGCCGAGGCGGTCGCCTTACGCGGCCAGATACGGCAACGCGGTTGCGGTAGATTTGACCGCGGGCAAACCCTCGATCAGCTCGCCAATGGCATCCCAGCGGCCATTCATCAAGGCGTCACGCGCACTGGCGCGTACCACCGCCGGCACCGTCTGGCCGGCGAAACGGATCTCCTGCTTGGCCACGTCCACCGTGATTGCGGTTGCGGGATCTTTTCCCACCGCAGCGGCAATTTTGCCAATGTCGTCACGGCTCGCCTCAAAACAGGGGATACCCAGTGTGACGCAGTTGCCAAAAAAAATTTCGGCGAACCCCTCGGCGACAACTGCCTTGAAGCCATATTTCTGGATCGCCTGTGGCGCGTGCTCGCGCGACGAACCACAGCCGAAATTTGCCCCGGAGAGCAAGATGGCCGCCCCTTTGAAACGGGGGTCATTCAGTGGGTGAGGCTGGTCGGTGCCATCGGCATTTTTGCGCACATCATGGAAGAGATATTCGCCCAGCCCGTCGAATGTGACACACTTCATGAAGCGCGCCGGGATGATCCGGTCGGTGTCGATGTCGTTGCCGGGGACGCCGACGCCGCGACCGGTGAGAGAGATGATTTTTTCCAGGGACATGGGAGACAAGGAGGTTTTATTTCAACACAGGGTGAGCCGCGGGTTCAGTTGGCCTGAGTGAAGGCGAATACTTCACGGGCGTCGGCGACAGCTCCGGTAACCGCGGCGGCGGCGACCATTACCGGGCTCATCAGGAGCGTGCGTCCGGTCGGGCTGCCCTGCCGACCCTTGAAGTTGCGGTTGGAAGAGCTCGCGCAGAGTTGGTCGCCGATGAGCTTGTCAGGATTCATCGCCAGACACATCGAGCAGCCGGCCTCGCGCCACTCAAAGCCGGCCTCCCGGAATATTTTGTCGAGCCCGAGCCTGGCCGCCTGAGCGGCGACGATTTGCGATCCGGGCACGGCGATGGCCTTCACTCCAGCGGCCACATGCCGGCCCCGAAGAAATCTGGCCACCTCTTGAAAATCGCTCAGGCGGCCGTTGGTGCAGGAACCAAGAAAAGCCACGTTGATGCGGGTGCCTTTGATCGGCGCACCAGGGGAGAGTTTCATGTACGCGAGCGCCTCCTCAATGGACGATTTTTCGTCACCGGTCGCCGCTTGGGCGGGATCGGGGATGCATTCAGTGATGGCAACCCCCTGGCCGGGATTGATGCCCCAGGTCACAGTCGGCGCGATCTCGGCGGCATTGATCATGACCACATCATCGTAATGGCAATCAGGGTCGCTGGCGGTGGCGCGCCAGCGTGTGACCGCTGCGTCCCAGGCCGCGCCTTTGGGCGAATAGGGGCGGCCCTTGAGATAGGCAAACGTCGTTTCATCGGGATTAACGTATCCCGCGCGTGCACCACCCTCGATGGACATATTGCACACGGTCATGCGCTCCTCCATGGTCATGCGGTCGAAGACTTCGCCGCCATATTCATAGGCGTAGCCCGTGCCACCGTTGACTCCGAGCGTCCGGATGATGTGCAAAATCACATCCTTGGCATAGACACCGGGGCGCAGAGAGCCGTTCACGGTGATCCGGCGGACCTTGAGCCGGCCCAGGGCCATCGTTTGCGTTGCGAGCACATCGCGGATCTGGGTGGTGCCGATGCCAAACGCGATCGCGCCAAACGCGCCATGGGTGCTGGTGTGCGAGTCGCCGCAGGCGATCGTGGTGCCTGGTTGGGTGATGCCTTGCTCGGGTCCGACGATGTGAACGATGCCCTGTTTGCCCGAAGCCCGGTCAAAAAAAGTGATGCCAAACTGGGCGCAATTCTTCCGCAGTTCGTCCATCATCGCTTGGGCGAGCGGATCTCGGTAGGGCTCCGTCAGTTGATCGGTCGGCACGATGTGATCCACGGTGGCAAAGGTGCGGTGTGGCATGAGCACCTTGAGGCCGAGATCACGCATCATCCCGAAAGCCTGCGGGGAGGTCACTTCGTGGATGAGGTGCGTGCCGATCAGCAACTGCGTCTGGCCATTGGCCAGAACCCGGACGGCGTGGGCACCCCAGACTTTTTGGAAGAGCGATTGGGGGGTGGTCATAAATGGGCGGCAGGGTGAGGGAGAGAGTCAGACGGCGATGGCACGATGATGCTGCAGGCTACCATAAACTTGCCATGCTTGGAAATACTTCTTTGGCTGCCTGTGATGCCTCGTGAGTATCAGTTTCCTTTTGCCTTGCGTCATCTCGTCTATTTTCGGGAAGTGGCGCGGCGGTTGCACTTTCGGGCGGCGGCCGAGGCGCTGGGCGTGGCTCAGCCCGCGCTGAGCCGGCAGATTGCGCAATTAGAGGACGTGCTTGGCGTCCGCTTGCTCCACCGCACGCGCCGTCGCGTGGAGCTCACCCCTGCGGGGAAACTGCTATTGGAGCGTGCCGAACCGATTCTGCGTTCATTACAGGGCCTGCCGCGCGAGTTAGGGGCCATGGCTGGCGGAGCAGTTGGCCACTTGCGCGTGGCCTTCACTGGATTGGCGATGGCGACGGTGCTGCCAGGCATCTTGCGTGAGTTTCACCGCCAGCATCCGGGGATCAAACTGGAGCTCAATGAATCCCCCACCTCGACCCAGCTGACCGCGCTCGAAGCCGGCGAGCTGGCCTGCGGGTTTTTCCATCCGGACGCGCCCGCCCCAGCTCTGCAAACCCACACCTTGCTCCGCGAGAAAAATGGTGTGTTACTGCCCGCAGCGCACCCGTTCGCCAAGGTGAAACGGCTCCGGTTGTGCGATTTGGCCGACACGCCTTTCGTGCTGTTTCCGCGCGCGCATAACCCCGGCTTCTATGACCGGGTGCTCGCCGCCTTTGCCGCCGCCGGTGTTACGCCCCGCATCGCCGAGGAAGTGTGGCCGCGTGCCAACGGGATCGGCCTCGTCCGCGCCGGGGTCGGCGCGACTTTCATGACCCCGTCCGAGGCGCAATACTTGCCGCCGGAAGTGCAGTTTCGTCCGCTTGCCGGCCCGGCCCCTGAAAGCCGCCTGGTCGTCGGGTGGCGCACAGTTCCGCCGCCGGATGCGGCACTGGAGGCTTTTCTGGGCGTGGCCCGGGCTGTCGGATCTTGAGACTATTGCAAAGTCGTGGCCAGCTTGTTCATTTCCAAGTCGAGTTGGCTGCCGAACTCGGGCTGAAGCGCTTGTCGTGCTTGGTTGAGTGCAATGAGCGCTTCGGACTGGTGCCCTTCGCGGACGAGATTGGTGACAAACGGTCTCGTGACCTCGTCATAGAAGCCCGTGCCACCGTCACGTCCATACTGGCGTACGAGCTGGTTGTAAACCTGCAACTGTTCCGCCAACGGCTTTTCGGTCATGGCACGCTGGAGGATGAGGGCGGCCTCAGCCGTGGTGAGGTCAGTGCGGTTGCCCTGGTTCCGCCGAGCAAGTTGGCGTTCTTCCTGATCCGCGGCACTCGTCTCGCCCCGCCGCCGCAGGCTGTCGGCAATCTGGAGACGGAACTGGGAGTTGAGGTCAGGATAACGGTCAAACGCGTTCGCCGCTTCCCGCAATACTCCTTCGCGGGTCTTTGGATCGTTGGTAAGGGTGGCCTGGGCGGAGAGCAGAATTTCCCAGGCGTCCAGATTGCGGCGTTCAAACCGCACCGCCTGCCGCGCGGCAGCGAGAGCCTCGGGCGCTTTTTGGACCGAGAGATAGATCGCAGCGATGCCGGCATGAACCCGGGAGGACGCATAGGCCGGAAGGGCACGGAAGCCGTCGGAAAGGAATGCCAGCTCGTGGTCGGAAAGATTGCCCCACGTTTGTGGGTCGCGGGCAATGCCGGTGACCAAGTTCTGTTCCTCGTAACGGCCGGCATCGAGCACCCACTGTTTCCGGCTGTCGAGATAGCCAAACCAAGCATGGCGGGCATCGTTGCCATCGCCATGGAAAAAAATGGTGGGCACTCCGCGCGCCTTGCCCACTTCGGTGGCAAAATACGCCTGATCCACGCAGATGCCGCCCTCGCCCAAGATATGGGGCAGGTCGTAGGTCAGGTCGGGCCATTGGTACTGGTTGCTTTGTTCGCGATCGCGCCGGTAAGAGACCGCGGAATAGGTTTTGGCCAGGTTTTTCAGGGGATCGGAAATGACCTCTTGAGCCCAGAGCAGCTCCGGAAAAGGTGCCGCCACGTCCACGACGAATTTGAGGGTATCAGCATCGAGTTGCGAGAGCTTGTGCAACGTATGGCCGGTTTCGTCGGCTTTGGTAAAGAACGCAAACGCTTCCAAGGGCGCGGGCAGCCGGCGTGGCAGCGCTGCCTGGCTCACCTGTGCGTGGGGCCAGTCGGGCGGCGGGGGCAGGTCATAGACAACGGCGATGGCCAGGGCGAGCTGGGCATAGGTCTGGAAATGCTTTGGATCGGCGGTAAACAACTGGTCGAGGATGGTGAGCACTGCCGGCAGGTAGTCGCAGGGCGAGAGCAACTCAAAAAACTTGTCGGTGAACCTGCGGTTGGCGAGCAGCCACTGCGCCAGCGGCCGGCTGACATGTGCCCCGAGCAGGGTGGCGGGGGGAAAGTAGCGGCGGGGCATGTTGGCATGACCTACTTTTTCCGCGTTGATCGCAGTCATCCAGCGTGGAACGAACCGGTCTTCCCGTTCCTCCAGCAGTTGCGCCCAGCGAGTGAGACCAAGCCACGCGGCTGCGGCATCGGTCCGGCCCTGCTCATATGCGCGCAGGGTACCGTCGCGTAACGCCGGCGTGACGGCGACCCACCCCTCGTGTTCCGCCACATCAAGCGCCACATTGATCTGCTCCTGGGTGGGCGCCTGCGTCTCCCAGCCGTGGGGCAATTCCCACGCCCCAAGACGGACGGCGAGCAGCCCAAAGAGGATGATGCGGCGGACTAGCACGGCCGGAAGCCAGACAGATGGGGCGGCTCGTGGCGAGTCTTACCTGCTACCGAGCAATTCTTCCGCATGCGCCAGGGCGCTCTTGGCGTGGCGATCGCCGAGCATCCGGGCCAGCTCGGCGACACGGGCAATGCGTTGGGTATGTAACGGCGTGATGTTCACCAGGGTGCGGCCTGCGGCTTCACTTTTGGCGACGACGAAATGCGTGTCCCCGTACGCGGCGACTTGCGGGAGATGGGTCACACAGAATACTTGCCGGCCCTGCGCGATGGCGGCCATTTTTTCCCCGACCACCCGTCCGATCTCGCCACCCACATTGGCGTCCACTTCGTCGAATATCAGCACGGGGACCCCATCGAGATCCGCCAGTACGGTCTTGAGCGCGAGCATTACCCGGGCGAGCTCGCCGCTCGATGCGACCCGGTTGAGCGGCAACGGTGGCTCCCCGATGTTGGGGGAAAATAAAAATTCGGCCCCACAGTCGCCAGTCGGGCCTGGCTCCTCCAGTGGCACCAAACGCACCGAAAAATCCGCGCGCTTGAAGCCCAATTGTGCGATGCCCTTGGCGGCGGCTTTTCCCAGATCTTTCCCGGCTTGCTCGCGCCGGACCCGCAACGTCGTCGCCGCCTTTTTCACTGCGTGCTCGAGATCCCCGATTTGTTTGTCCAGTCGGGCAAAGGCCCCCTCCAGGTCGTCCTGGGCCTCCAATCGGCGCCGCAGCCCGTCGCGTGCGGCCGACATGGTCGCGAGGTCGCCGCCATGTCGGCGTTTCATCTCGAGCCAGGTGCTCAGCTTTGCCTGCAGCTGCTCCGCTTGTTCTGGGTCAAACACCAACGATTGGGCGAGGCCGGTGAATTCCGCGCCGAGGTCATTTAACTCGATGGCCGTCGTGCCGAGCCGGTCGGCCAGGGGCCGGCTGGCGGGATCGAGCGTCGCGAGCTGTCTGGCTGAGCGCACCAATGCAGCCAGCCGGGTTTGCACACTATCCTCACCGGTCAGCCCGGTGGCGAGCGATTCGGCCAGAGTGGTGAGCTCTTGGGCGCGGGCCATCCGCTGGCTGTCACGCTCCACCGTCTCAACGGCGTCAACGGTCAGTTCCAGCGCCTCAAGTTGGACGAGTTGGTTTTGCAGAAACGCCAGTTGTTCGGGGGAGAGTTTGGTCTCCTGGGCGAGCCGGGTGCGCTCGGCGAGCAGCGTCCGCCAGTCACGGTACTGCTTCTGATACGCAGCGAGGGCGCCGTCGTTGTGGCCAAAGAGATCAAGGAGCTCAAGCTGGCAGCTCTCCTTGAGCAGCCGGCGCGGCTCACCGGAGCCGTGAAAATCGATCCAGGCTTCACCCAAACGGGCCAAGATGGCCAGGGAGGCGAGGCCACCGTTGACCGTGATCTTTGGCGCCTTGTCGCGCGGCAGGCTGCGCTTGAGGATGAGCACGCCTTCTTCGCATGCCGGCAAACCAAGCTCGGAGAGGAGCGCATCAATTTTTTCCGATTGGTCAAAATACAGGCTCGCCTCCACCTCGCACGCCGCTGCGCCTTGGCGGATGATCGTCTTGTCGGCCCGTTCGCCAGCCAGGAGCGCAAGCGCGCCAAGCAGGATGCTCTTGCCCGCGCCCGTCTCGCCGGTGACTGCCGTAAATCCAGCTTCGAAGTCAAGCGCGACCTCGTCGAGGAGGGCCAGGTTTTTGATGCGGAGCGATTGGAGCATGTGAGGCGTACTCCAGTCAGCGGCCCGGCCCGCCCGGATCAACTCCAGAAATACCCCAGGTTTCACTCTTCCGGCAAGGGCTGGTCCTTGGTTTCCGGGAGGAATGGCAGGGCGACAATGCCGAGCAATAGCACCAAGCTCACCCACAGTCCGGCGGTACGGAATGCTTCCACATCACCTCCCAGGTTTTTGGTGATCCGCCCGATGGTGAACGGAGCGGTGGCGGCCAGAAAACGGCCACCATTATAGCAAAAGCTGGTGCCGGTGCTCCGCAGGCTGGTCGGGAACAGCTCCGGCAGGTAGATCGCAAACACCGCGAAGACCGAATACTGGCCAAAGCCCATCAACGGCAGCATCCAGAAAATCTGGCCATATTCCCGCAGCCATTTGAACACCAGCAGGGTTGAAAAAAACGAGAGCAGCAGCGCGAGTGCGAAGGCAATGCGGCGGCCCTGGGTCTGCGCCAGGTGCGACATCAGCATCATGCCGAAAAAAGCTCCGATGTTCTGCAACACGAGCGCCCCGGAGGCCCACAGGATTTTTTTCTGAGCGAGCTCGGCTGCCGTCAGTTGCCCATTCGCGTAATGGCGTGTCACCAGGTCAGTGACAATGGTCGGGTGAAAATTGCCAATGCCCCACAGGCCGATGATGCCGGCGCTGCACGCCAGCAGCCCCAGCCACGCATGGCGCGACCAACGGGGATGGGTCAGCAGCATTGCATAGGAGCCAAATTTGGTCCCGGATTTTATTCCGGCGGCCCGGGCTTCCTGCCATTTTCGTGGTTCTTTAAGCCGGCGCAGGACGAGGACGCTGAAAAACGCGGGCAGTGCTCCGATTAGAAACATCGCCTGCCATGCCTTGAGACCAAGCGGTACGACGGCCAGCATTCCGAGTCCCATGCCGAGCAATCCGCCTGCGATGTTGCCCCAAGTGGAGAGGGACTGCAGCATACCTAATGCGGGGGCACGCGTTTGGTCGGGCACTGAGTCCGCCACTAGGGCAACCGCCAGCCCAAACACTCCGCCGACCCCCGTGCCAGTCAGAAAGCGATAGACGCAGAAGTCAAAAAACCCGGTCGAGAGCGCGCTCAATCCTGTGCACACCGAGTATAGCAGGATGGCATAGGTGAGCACTCGCGCCCGGCCATAGCGATCGCCCAAGGCGCCCAAAATCAGTCCACCCACGGCCCACCCGAGCAGAAAAAATGACGTGGTGTAGGAGCCGTATTCCGCGACTTTGCTTTTGTCCGCGAGCAAATCGGCCATTGCTCCGTTACGGGCCAGATTGAAAAGCTGGGAATCAAGGCAGTCAAACAGCCAGGCGAGCGAAGCGATAGTAAAGACCAACCAGTGTTCTTTGTTGAATGTGCGCCACCAAGGCTGGGGGAGGGAGTCGTGGGACATCGAAGAGACTGGGAGGCAGCTTTAAAATAGGTGGTGGCCCCGGGTGCAATGCGGCGGTTTTATCTCAGGCTGGCCGGATCGGCTGCCCGCTGGCGGCGGAGGCGTACAGAGCCCTGACCAGGGCCACGGCTTTGCGCCCTTCCTGGCCGTCCGGCACCGGTGCGCGGCCGGCCCGCAGGGCGTCCACGAACTCCTGTATCTGCCGTTGGTGGCCCACATGGCTGATGGCGTTGGGCGCGCTCGCCCCGGTGCCAAGCGCGGCATTGTCCTTGGTCGCCCGGATGGCGTCGTCGCCCGGCCTGGCTTCACGGAAATCCCAGCGCGTGATATGGTCGTCTTCCAATGCGATTGAGCCGTGCTCGCCGCAGATTTCCAGCCGGCGCTGCCAGCCTGGCCAGGCGGCGGTGCTTGCCGTAATGGATCCGAGTGCGCCATCGGAAAATTTGAGGGCCGCGCTCGCCGTATCCTCGGCCTCTATCCCGGTATGGACGCGGCGCGTCGTTTGGCAAAACACCTCGGTCGGCATCCCCGCAAACCATTGCAGCAGATCGAGCCCGTGGATCGCCTGCGCCATCAGCGCCCCACCACCGTCCACCGTGAGCGTTCCGCGAGTGCCGGTATAATACTGCGCAGTGCGATGCCACTTCACATCGGCGCTTGCAAGCACGAGCCGGCCGAAGCGCCCCGCCACCAATGCGGCTTTAACCGTGCGCGCGCCATCGCCGAAGCGGCCCTGAAAGATCGGGGCAATCCGTACGCCCGCCCGCTCGGCAGCGCGGAGCATCTCATCCACCCGCTCGACGGTGATCTCCAGAGGCTTCTCGATCACCAAATGTTTGCCGGCGCGGATGGCGACGAGCGCGGGCTCCAGGTGCGCCGATGCCGAGGTGGTGATGCACACGACATCCACTTCGGGCCGAGCCACCAGCTCCGCGATGGTCGGCCCGACCAGTGGCACCCCATGCTTATGCGCGAAAGCGCGCCCTTTTTCAACGTTACGCGTTGCCACCCCCACCAACCGCGCCCCTCTGACGTGCGCGAGCGCCTGGGCATGAAAATCGGCGACCATGCCGAGACCGACGATGCCGAAGCCGATCGGGGGAGAGGAGGATGCGGTCATGGAGGCAAAATTTGCATTAAGGGTCGGTCGAAGGAGGTACTAGCGGTCGGCCAGAAGCCAAAGCCGTTTTATGGCCTGGTCGACGCCAGTTTCCTGAGCAAGGCCGAGGTGTTAAGCAGGGCGCGGCCTTGGTGGTAACCCTCGGTCCATTGATCGGTCTTGCTGTTCATTGCCTGGCCGGTGGGGCTGGAGCCGTCGGGAGTAACATAGGAATACCAACCGCCGTTCACCGGGTCGAGTTGGTGCTCGCTGATAAATTTCCACTGCTGGACAAACGCATCCCAGTATTTCGTTGTCTCTTTGCCATAGCGTTCATGGATGAGCAGCAGGGCGTAGAGTCCTTCGGCCTCCACCCACCAGCACTTGTTTTGCTTGGTGTAGCCAGGCGTATTGAGGTTGCCCTCTTCATAAAAGCCGCCGTTTTCCTTGTCCCAGCCTTTTTCGAGAGCGTGATCCACGAGCTTGCGGGCGGCGGCCCACACGGTGGGGTCGTCGGGTTTGCCGAGCACTTTGGCCGTGTCGGTCAGGAGGTAGGCGGCCTCGATGTTATGGCCATAGGAATCGCCACCATTGCGCGGGGCGATGACCGACCAGTCTGCATTGAAAAACATGTTAAGATAGCCGGGGTCACTGTAAATTTGGTTGAGCGATAGCTCATAAACCTCCTGCACGCGCTGTTTCACGACTGGGTCGGGCCAGATTTCGAGTAAAGCGGTCAGCCCTTCGAGGATGTGGATGTGGCTGTTCATCGACTTCTGTCCGATGGGGGTGCCAATGGCGTCGTTGGCATTGCCACCACCGCGTCGTCCACCCCCACGCCGACCGCCAGGTCCGAAACCTGGCGCGCCAAACGCTCCGGGAGCAGTTGGGGCCGTCCCGCTCGCGGCCACTGTCCCGGGTGGGACAGGTGGAAGAGTGGGCGCGGTGGTCGGTGGCAACGGTGCCGGGGGTGTGACCACCATCGGCGTGCCATCGACGTTCATCGCCTCAATATAACCACCGTTCTTTGCATCATGGGAGTGGGCCTCGAGCCAGGCAAAGCCTTGCTTCGCAAGGTCGAGTGAGGCGGACTCGTGCGTCACGCTGTAATTCACTGCCGCGGCATAGATGGCAAACGCATTGCCGTAGGCGTGCTTTTGCTGGTTAGTCGGGGCGCCGGATACATTCACTGACCAGAAGAATCCGCCGTTAGTTTTGTCCCATTGCAGATTCGCGAGTTCGGCGACCCCGTGGCTGGACAGCACCTTGTATTTGTCCGCCTGGGCGGGATCAAACACCGCGGCTTGCGCTGCGAGCCAGGTCAGACGTGATTGGTAGACGATGCTGCGAGTAGCATTGTTGGGGCTACGGGTCCAGTTGGCGCTGAAATTTTCAAAAAAACCGCCCCCCTGCTCGTCATCAGCCGCCGGGAAAAATTTTTCGAGCACATCTTTTTTGAGCACGCCTTCGACCTCGCTGGCGAGGCGTCGGTAGTTGTCAGCGTCCGGCCGGGTGGCGGTAGCCGCGGCAGTAACTGTGGATGCACTGGCATCGGTTGGAGCAGCTGCGTCGGCGGCCAAAGTTGGTAAAAACGCGGTGATGAGGCAGGCAGTCGGCCAGATCAGACGGGGCAGGGTATGAGGGATCATGACGGGTGGAGGATCGGAAGCAGGGAATATGAGCCGGAACGCGTTGTTCTACGCTCCTGCTGGGCCGGCACAAGCCGATTTGCTCCACTGTGTCCCGAGGTTAGGATCATGGACACATCAGCAGTCCAACACCCCTTGCAATCTCATCCGCCCAATCCTCCGTCACTCCTCTGCACGGCTCAACCATATTGATAATCGCGGTGGCAAATAGCAGTGCTCAGATAGTGGCTCGCGTTTGGTCTGTCTTAACGGATGGCTCGGCGTAGCATTTCTGCAATCTGTCTGGTCAGTCCCAAATGATCGGCTCATCGGCCAAGCCCTGTTCACAGGCTCGCAGTGGATCCCGAAAGTTAGGCAGGTGGCATGAGTATTATTAAACATTCTTTATAAGATGATTAATTTATATTCACGCATGTTTTAACGGGCGATTATGGTTTATACCTAAGCATATGCAACAAAGTGGACGGGCAAAAATTGATAAGCAAAGAAGGTAAGTCCCGGGCAAAACCGTGCTACGACGGGAGACTTGGTCGGTAAAATCTGCCCGTGTCGCCCCTTTCAATTATAGCCATGTCATTGGCATTAGCCACCTGGTTCACAATGGTTCTGCTTTGGGTGGTGAGCTTGATTGTCAGGGACGATATGGCATACTGCGGGCTTGCCATTGGTAAGGAATTCACTCAGCATGATCCCCCTATGGTTACCGACAAAATCAAAGCACTGGCAGAACTCAAAGCCCAGGCCGCCAAATTAGAGGCCCGGGTGATGGTTGAACGTGAGGCCGAGCTGGCCTCTCTTCCGGAAAAATACGGCTATGACAGCCTCAAGGCCTTTATCAAGGCGCTCAAGCAAGCGGGCGGCGGCAAACGCAAAGCCAAAAAAGGCAAAGTGGGCCGTCCCCGTAAGCGCAAGCGGGCCAAGATCACTCCCGAGGTCAAGGCACAGGTGAAGGCCGCGGTTGAGGCCGGCAAGTCCGGTTCCGCCATTGCCAAAGTGCTGGGCATTTCCGTGCAGAGCGTTCAGAATGTCAAAAAGGAGTTTGGCCTCGTCAAATCCCGCGCCGCATCCTGAGCTTCCCGGCTTTTGCCTCATCGGCCCGCCTCCGTCCGTAACTGGCCGGGGGCGTTTTTTTAACGCTTGCGGCGCAGATGGGCTGTGTTGGCGTCGCGAGAGCACCCAATGACCGCACCTTTCATCCAAGCCAATACCAACGGACGTCTCCACCCGGCGCACGAGCCATCGATCGCGCCGCTCAATCGGGGCTTTCTTTATGGCGACGCGATTTATGAGGTCTGGCGCACTTACCATGGGATACTCTTTGCGTGGGACGAGCATTGGGCGCGGCTGGAGCGATCGGCGGCGGCACTGCATCTCTCCTTCCCGTTCAGCGCCGCCCGCATTTTGCCGGAGATACGGCGCACCGCGGCCGCTTGGCGGACTGCGACCGGCAACCAGGGGGAAATATATGTGCGTCTGCAAATCACGCGTGGCGGTGGCCCGATTGGACTGGACCCGGCTTTGGCGGATGGGGCCGACTATGTGATTCTCGTGCAAAAACTGACGGTGCCTATGCCCGAGATGATCCGCAATGGCCTGCGGCTGGCTCTCGCGACGGAGCTGCACCGCAACCCTTCGGCCACGCTCGACCCGGCTTGGAAGACCGGCAACTACCTCAACAACATCCTTTGCCTGCGCGAGGCGCGTGCACGTGGCGCAGATGAAGCGGTGATCACCAATCTTGCCGGCGAGATCACCGAAGCCGCCGTGTGCAACATTGGCTTCATCCGTGACGGGGTGTTGGTCACCCCACCTTTGGCGGCGGGAATCTTAGGGGGCATTACCCGGCAATTATTGCTGGAGACAATAGCTTTGGCGGCAGGGGTGACAGCTCGGGAGGAGACCATCCTTCCAACGGATCTGGCAGGATGCCAGGAATGCTTCCTTACATCGACCACGCGCGATGTGCAACCGGTCCGCGCCATTGATAGGGTGATGTTTCAAGTGGGTGGGGAGACAGTTGCGGCACGACTGAAACGGACTTTTGCGGATTACGCGGCTGAATATGCGCAATTACGGCCCGAGTTGGCGATGTGATGGTATTCATCACCAACGCGCCGCGCGAGGTATTGCGGGCAATTTTGCCGGTGGCCGAGCTCATTTGGCTTGTCAACCAGTCGCAGCTGCGAGCCGCCGCAGATAGTCATAAGCGTAAAGGCCGGTGTTATGGCCGTCGCTGAAAGTAAACCGGAGCGCATAATTGCCGACTTGCTCCCAGCCGAGCACGGTCACACTTGGAAAATTGCGGGGGCCGGCACCGCCGTATTGCCGCCCGAAGATATCCCTTTCGCCCGCCGTCTCGGCGCTGGGAGAGGCGGCCCGCAGTTTTCCCATGGGGAAAAATGTTTCCATCCCGTCGCTCCACACGATCGCGACCTCTTGCCCGATGAGTTGGATGTTGATCGGTGCAAGCATGGTGGAAGGGTACAAGATTGGGCAGCAGGACGGGGGAGGGAAAGCATTATTGCATTGCGGCCCCATCTCCACAGGTGCGGCCTCACTTACATTCGGCCAAAATGGCGGCGTAACCTTCACGAAAGGTCGGATAAACGGGCTGCCAGCCAAGCGTTCGTTTGATCAGGTCATTCACGATCACGCGGTCCGGGGTGACGGCGCGGCGGCTGTCAGTTGCTGCTTTGCCAGTGAAACATGGCAGCGGGGTGCCCAGCCGAGCGGCGAGCCACGCGATCACCTCGGCCTTGGTGGCCGCACCGTCGTCGGCGACATTGAAAACACCGCCCATGCCTTTAGGTGTCGTGGCAAACGCTGCCCAGATCGCGGCACAGATGTCGTCGCGATGAATCAGGTTGAGCCGGTGATGGCCATGTCCAGGAAGTTCAGCAAGACCTTGCTGCATCTGGTCGAGCAGATGGTGTCGTCCCGGCCCGTAAATTCCCGCGAGCCGGAGGATGAAAGCGCGCTGGCCCGCAGCTGTACCCGATGCCGCCCGCAGCAAATTTTCGGTTTCGACCAAGGCATCCGCCGTCGCGCTGCCTCCACCTGCCGGGGCCGTTTCGTCCACTTGCGTTCCACCGCCTTGGGCATAAACCGATGTGCTGCTCGTGTAAACTATCGTGCCGGCCAATTTGGTTTGCGCAGACCAGGCAAGTATGGAGCGCATCCCCTGTATGTGGCTGTGCCGGTAGCCTTCAATTCTCCCACCTCCGGCGCTGACACTGTTGAGGACAAAATCCACCCCGTCCGGGATACGCCGATGCCAGTTGGCATCGGCGAGATCGGCCACAACCGGGTCCACGCCAATCGCGGCCAGCGCATTGGCTTGGTCGCGATTACGGGTGAGCGCGGTCACATGCAGCCCGCGAGCCATCCCTTGCCGGGCGACCTCTGCGCCAATGTAGCCCGCACCCAATACCACCAGTCGTTTACCCGAATAATTCATCCCTGCAATTGGTCATAAAAAATGTGAAATGGCACAAATAATCGATCACCGGTTGCTGGAAGGTGACCGTGCCAGATACTGATCGATCGTGCAAAAATTTGTGTTCCTTCGTGCCCGTCCGTGCTTTCAACTCGGACATGCCCACCGTTCTTGTCATTTTGCCAGAAGGATTCGAAGAATTGGAGGCGGTCGCCCCGATTGACCTGTTGCGCCGCGCCGGTGCAGAGGTCACAACCGCGGCGTTGGGTGATGGCATCCATGTCACGGGCCGCAATGGCCTGACCTGGCATGCCGACACCACGCTTGCTGCGGTCGGCGAAAAATTGTTTGATGCGCTCGTACTTCCGGGTGGCCCAGGGGTGAGCCGGCTGCGTACGGACAGACGGGTGCATAGCGCCGTTTTGCACCATAATACAGAAGGGCGCTGGCTTGCCGCAATCTGTGCGGCGCCCGCCGTTCTGCACGACGCCGGGCTGCTTACGGGGCGGCGTTACACGGCGCATTTTTCCGTGGCCGACGAACTGCCCGCGATCCTCGCAGTGGAACGGGTGGTTGCCGATGGTCGCATCCTCACCTCGCGTGGGGCGGGGACGGCGACTGATTTTGGCCTTTTATTAGTAGAGAAAATGTTCTCTACCGAAAAAGCCCAAGAAATCGCCACGTCCATCTGTGCCTCATGATTTTGTCTTCGCTCATGCCCGACAATGGCATTGCACCATGTGGGGGCGTTGGCTCTTGTTACTCTAGTTAGGGTTAAACACCTAGTTTCAGCCTGTCTTAATGGGAATAAAAGTGCCACGTCAGAACCCGGTTGCTTCTACCGGAAGCGACGGGGCGAAGCTTTCCCCGGTTATTTTGGAACATTTCCAGTAATATGTGTGGCATAGCTGGATTTGTGAGCACGGTGGTGGCGCCAACAGAACGGGCGACAGCGGTCGTGCGGATGAATGTTGCAATGTTCCATCGCGGGCCGGATGACGGTGGCGACGGTTCATGGGGACCGGCCACGTTGGGGATGAGACGGCTCGCCATTTTTGACCCAGCCAACGGCCATCAGCCCATGAGCACCCCTGACGGCCGGTGGCACATTGTGTTCAACGGGGCGATTTACAACTTTCGCGAGCTGCGTGTCCGGCTCGAATCAGCCGGACACGTCTTTCATACCCAATGCGACACGGAAATTCTCCTGGGTGCGATTGCGGAGTGGGGGGAGGCCGCGCTGCCCCGCCTCCGTGGAATGTTTGCGTTTGCGGCGTGGGATGCGAAGGAGCAGACGCTGCTGCTCGCCCGCGATCCCTTTGGCATCAAACCGTTGTATTACGCATCCACCCCAGGGTGCGGGGTGGTATTTGCCTCGGAGCTGAATGCCCTCATTGCGTCAGGGCAGGTGCCGGTGGAGCTGGATCCGGCGGCAGCCTCGGCCTATCTCTCCTGGCTGGCAGTGCCAGCCCCGCAGACCATTTATCGGCAAATTTTTAGCCTGCGAGCCGGCGAGCGAGCGCGTTGGCGGGACGGCCGCTTCGACCTAAACACTTATTGGAGTTTGGGCGGGCTGGCGGACAGGGCAGGCACTGCACCAGCATGCGGCTCGCGTAATGAATTTATAATGGGGCTGCGCGGCCAGTTGGAAGACACCATTCGTGCACATTGCCTGGCTGACGTACCGGTCGGGGCGTTTCTTTCCGGCGGGCTGGATTCCACGGCTGTCGTCGCGCTCATGACCAAGCTGAGCGGTGCGCGGCTGAAGACATTTTCGCTGGGCTTCGACGAGCCGGGTTACTCGGAAGCAGATGCTGCTGCCGCCAACGCCCGTTATCTCGGCACGGAGCATCACCCGACGGTTCTCACAGGCCGCCGGGTTGCGGAAGACGTGACCAAACTTATCGCCATCCTCGACCAGCCTACCGGCGATGGCATCAATACTTACTATGTCAGCCAGGCTGCCCGCGCCGGGGGTGTGACGGTTGCACTCTCCGGTCTCGGCGGGGACGAGCTTTTCGGCGGCTACCCTTCGTTCCGGGAGGCGCCGCGGCTGACGCGCTGGCTGCGCTGGTGGCGGCGTGCGCCCGGATCGGTGCGTGGAGCGCTCTTGCGGCGCTGGCGGCAGGGCGGCGACACGCGCTGGCGCAAGCTCGCCGACATCCTGGAACACGCCCATACGCCAGCGGCGCTGGCGCTGCTCCAGCGTCGCGTGCTCTCCGATCCCGCCCGCCGCGAGCTGCTGAGCGGCGATGTGGCGTACGCGCCACATCCCGAGGAGGAGCGACTTGCGCGTGATCTCGCCGCTGCGCCACTGGACAATGTAGTAACTGCCGCCGAGCTGCGCGGCTACATGGCTGATGTGCTCTTGCGGGACAGCGACACGATGAGCATGGCCCACTCGTTGGAGCTGCGCGTCCCGTTCGTGGACGTGCCGCTTGCCTCCTGGCTCTGGCGGCAGCCAGCGGCATGGCGCACGCAACCCCCGGTGATGAAGTCCGCACTCATCGCGGCCACGCGTGACTTGCTGCCCCCCGGCCTCGCCGAGCGGCCCAAACAGGGCTTCACTTTGCCTTTTGCCGTATGGATGAAAAATGAGCTTCGGCCATTTTTGGATGAGACATTTGGCGCCACGAGTGTCGGCCGCAGCGGAATTTTCGCCACTGATGCGGTCCAGCGACAATGGCAGAACTATCTCGCGGGCCGCGATCCCCGGTCGTGGTCCCGGGTGTGGAGCATGGCCGTGCTCATCGCGTTTGCCAACCGACGGACATCCGACTCCAGGCCGGCTTTGCCCCAAGCCGTTGAATTAATGCCGGGGTCTTCCCCGCCTGCGGCAGCCCCTGACCAGGAACCCAGGCTGCATGGGCACACCTTGCTGATGGTCCCGGAAATTTTCACCACCGAGGGCGGCATACCGCGCATCCTCCAGCTTTACCTGAAAGCCCTGAGTGAACTCACGATACCTGCCGATGCAGTGCGCCTGCTCGCGCTTAACGACAGCACCATCAGCCCTGCCAGGGTGAGCCGTTGCACGGCCGGCCGGATCGAGGCGCCGGTGGCATGCGGCCGAAAAAAGGCCCGGTTTGTGCGGGAGGCCTTCCGGCTGGCGCAAGGCTGTGACCGGATCATCTGCGGCCATGTCGCGCAGCTCCCCATAGCGTGGGCCGCGCGTCTCCGTAACCGCCGCCTACGCTACTACCTGGTGGCACACGGCATTGAGGTATGGCGGTCATTCGGGGTGGCGGAAAAAATCGCACTGCGCGGAGCCGAAAAAATATTTTGCGTGAGCGATTATACGCGTCGGCAGTTGCTTGAGCATTGTCCACTGCCGGAAGGCCGCGTCGTGGTCCTGCATAATGCACTCGATCCCTCCTTTGAGATTTCACCCGGCCGACCGCTGGGCCAGTGCCCTCCCGTCATCCTCGCCGTCACCCGCCTGACGCTTGCCGATGCCTATAAAGGGGTTGAGCATCTCATCGCGGCGCTGCCCGCCATCCGGGCTAAGGTACCCGGCACTAAGCTGCGGGTGGTTGGACGCGGGGATGACCTGCCCCGGTTGCAATCGCTGCGCGACCAGCTGGGACTTACCAAGGTGGTGGAGTTTCTTGGCTACGTGGATGACGCCCGGCTCGACGCCGAACTGCGCGCCTGTCGGCTCTTCGCATTGCCGAGCAAAAGTGAGGGGTTTGGGCTCGTCTTTATCGAAGCGATGGCCCACGGGCGGCCATGTCTGGGTGCGCGGGCCGGTGGCATCCCCGAAGTCATCACACCGGAGACGGGGCTGCTGGTGGAATACGCGGATGTCCCCGGCATCGCGGCCGCCGCCATCACGGCCTTGCAACGAATCTGGGATGAGGCGGCCATCCTGGGCCGGGCGCGGCAGTTTTCATATTCGCCCTTTAAGGCGCGGCTCGCTTCGCTCCTCAGCACATGAGCTTTCCCACGGCTACTCCTGCCCCGGCGGTCGAAACGGTCATTGCGCCGACGCGCGGCTGGCGTTTTCTCGACACCCGCGAGCTATGGGCGTACCGTGACCTGCTCGGTCTGCTCGTCTGGCGTGATTTCGCAACCCGTTATAAGCAGACGGTCCTGGGTCCGCTCTGGTTTGTCGTTCAGCCCCTGCTGATGACCCTCGTGTTTATCCTGTTCGGGAAGGTGGCCCGCATCGATCTCGGCCAGACGCCGCCCGTGCTGTTCTACCTCTGCGGCCAGTTGCCGTGGAATTATTTTGCGCAGACTTTCCAGTCCACCTCGGTCACCTTTACCAACAACTCCGGCCTGTTCGGCAAAGTATACTTTCCCAGGCTGATCGTGCCGCTCGCGGCCGTTGTTTCCAATCTGCTCTCCATGGCGATACAACTGGTGACTTTCGGAATATTTTTTGCCGTGCTGAAATGTGGTGCCCACGGCGCGAATTTCGGCCTCACATCCGGCATCATTTTGCTGCCGCTGGCGCTGCTCCAGGTCGCCGCGCTCAGTCTCGGGGTCGGGCTGTGGGTGACGGCACTGACGGCCAAATTTCGCGATTTCAGCATTCTGGCGACTTTTGCGATCCAGCTGTGGCTTTATGCGACTCCCGTGATTTATCCTCTCAGCCAAGTGCCGGTCAAGTGGCACTGGCTGGTGGCTCTCAATCCCATGACCCTGTCCGAGGAATTTTTCCGGCACGCGCTGCTGGGCACGGACGTGCCCTCACCCTTGCTCATGGCCGCATCGCTGGCGGCCACCGGGCTGGTGCTCGCCGGCGGGCTGCTGGTGTTTCAGCGCGTCGAGAAAACATTTGTGGACGTCGTATGAGCCAGCCGATCATCGAGGTTGAAAACCTCTCCAAGCGCTACCGCCTAGGGGCGATTGGGGCGACCACTTTGCGGGAGGAGTTTTCCGGGTGGTGGGAACGCCGGCGCGGCCGCACGGTTGTCGCGGACGCCCGCGATTTTTGGGCGTTACGCGATATTTCCTTTACCGTGCAGCCCGGTGAGGTGGTCGGGGTCATTGGCCGCAACGGCGCGGGGAAATCCACCTTGCTCAAAATTCTCTCGCGGATTACCGAGCCCACCAGCGGACGGGCGGTGCTGCGCGGGCGGGTGGCCTCGCTGCTGGAGGTTGGCACCGGCTTTCATCCGGACTTGAGCGGGCGGGAAAATATTTTCCTCAACGGTGCGATTCTGGGAATGACCCGCGCTGAGGTGCGCCGGAAATTTGACGAGATCGTGGCTTTCGCCGAGGTCGAGAAATTCATCGACACTCCGGTGAAGCGTTATTCCAGCGGAATGTATGTGCGCCTGGCGTTTGCGGTGGCCGCGCATCTGGAACCGGAGATTCTTATCATCGACGAGGTGCTCGCGGTCGGCGACGCGCAGTTCCAGAAAAAATGTCTCGGGAAAATGGGGTCGGTTGCTGCCCAGGACGGGCGCACGGTTCTGTTTGTCAGCCATAACCTTGCGGCGGTGGAAAGCCTCTGTTCCCGGGCGCTTTATCTTGAGGCCGGCCGACTCAAGCTCGCCTCATCGACGGCGGCGGTGGAGCGCCAGTTTCTGGCCGATCTTGCCACCGGTGGTGGCAGCGGCGCCGGGTCGGCGGGAACGGTGCGCAACCGACATCCCGATCTGATCGTCGAGGATTTTACCGCGATTGCACGCGATACGCCCACCACGGGAGCGAAAGCGGGTGAGCCGATTGCGTTCCGGCTGCGCTATCGGTGCGCGAATCCGGCCGCGTTTTCCGATGGCATCAGTGTCAGCGTGATCTTCCATGTGCGCGGGCAAAGGTTGCTGAACCTGTGGAGCTCGGCCGGACGCGGTGCGCCGTTTTCCGTGCAGGAGCAAGGCGAGATTACTTGCGAGGTGCCCCGCTGGCCGTTCCGAACCGGGCCCGTGCGCGTGGATGTCCACGCCAGCTATCGGATGCAGAATATCCTTGAATGGGATGAGGCGCTGGTGGTGGACTCCATCGACGGCGATTACTATGGCACGGGCGTCGTGCCCCACGAGTCCGAGGGACTCATGTTTTTACCACACCACTGGCGTGGCTGAATGTTTCCCCAGCGCCTTGAGCCCAACCATTCCCCCGTTCCGGCAGGGCGCGATCTGGCCCTGGAGGGACTCCGGGGGTTTGCCGCCCTGATGGTGCTTTACGCGCACCTTGCCACCTCGATGAGGCAGCTGGACCCAGGTTATGCTCCCGGTCCGGGCTGGTGGCGGTTTGAATTCGCTTCCGGTGCGGTGCTGCTGTTTTTCGTGCTCTCCGGTTATGTGATCGGTCTGACCAACCGCCGTCCTCCCAGCGCAGCGGCGGTGCACGGGTTTTGGTGGCGTCGATTCTGGAGACTTTTCCCCATCAACGCTCTCGCCGTGGGTCTGGCCTGGCTTGCGTTGCCAGCGACCGCACCGGGGGCATTGCTGGGGAACTTGTTTTTTTTGCAGAACAGCCAGCCAATTCTCGGACAACGAGTCCCGCTCCTTGCGGCCAACCCGAATCTTTGGAGCCTCCATTACGAAGTGATCTATTATCTGTTGTTTCCGGTTGTTTGGAGCCTGCGCCCGCGCGTGGGGCTTTTGCTGGGCGGATTGCTGGGGTTTGCCGCCCTTCGGCTTGGCGTGCCCGGACTGGCCTATTTCGCCAATCTTGCCGCCGGCGCATGTTTCTGGCTCGCCGGTCTGTGGCTCGCGTGGTGCACGGAATCCGACGTTGAAGCTGATGCCGGCGGGGCATGGCCAAGTGCGTTGCTCTTGTTTTTTGTGACCTGCAAGCTGCATGTCGCGGAAATTTTTTCCCAGCGGGTTGGACTAGATTTTCCTTGGGCTCCGGAAGTGAATCTCTGGCACCTCGATCTCCTGCCTTCCGCCGTGCTGTTGGTTGCGGCCATTGCCGGCCGGGTACCACCTGGTCGCAAACTTTGCCTATGGCTCGCGGCGGCGATTCCCGGGGGGCGCATCCTCTGGCAGATGCACGCGCAGATGAGCTGGCCGCTCGCAGACATCCGGCTCTACGCCGCGTGCTGGATCGGGGCACTGGCCCTGCTCATCTGGCACCCTTCACGTCGGCCGTGGATCCGACTCGCCCCAGTCGGGGCATTTTCATACAGTCTCTATGCGATGGCTGCGCCGATCCAAACCTGGCAGCTCCGACAAACCTGGCTGCCGGCCGGCAACACCCCGAGCTATCTGTTGCGGTTGGTCTTGGTCGTACTCTTTGCCGGGATGGTCGCCTGGTTTGCAGAGACCAAACTCCAGCCGAGGTTGGTCGCACGCGTCTATCCCCGTCTACCTTGATGATTTTCCTACTCAAGCAGGTGGTTCAATGGCTCGCTGGCTCCGGACCCGTGGGGCTACGACCGTTCGACCAAATCTGCGCCGGACGGGGTGAAGCCGGCGGTGTTCATCGTCCGGAGAGTTTCTGCGGTGAAATACTGCAGGTTCCGGCCGATACTTGTGGCTACAAAGTTTCGCCCTCACTGTTGGGACAAAACCCACAGCCCGAACCGCTTGAAGGCAGGTCGCGTTACCGCAGGGACGGGTTGGCACTTTCACCGTATCGGCGCCTGCTCTCCCTAACGGATGCGAGAGTGGCAGGCGCGGATGCAGTGGTGTGCTGCCCGCAGCAGCGCCTGGCGGTGGCAGAAACGGTACGGCAATGGAATTTGCCCGCTACGCGCCATCCTTTGCTGGCTTCGCCACGATTTCCCTCACCGCAAATCCTGCCCGGACTTACCCTCAGTCTGGGCACATTGGATGGTGGGGGCTTTTACCATTTTTTATTGGAGTCTTTACCGCGGCTCCGGTTGGCCCAGCCGTGGCTGGGACGCGTGGATCATTTTTTGGCCAACGGTGCCGCCGGCGGATTTCAGGAGCTCTGGTTGGCACGTGCTGGAGTGCCGGTGGGGAAGATCATCTGGCTGAATGGACACAGTCATTATGCCTGCGAGCAAATCCTATTCACCAATGCGCTCTGTCATGATTCGCAACCCACCCCGTGGCTGATCGGTGCGATTCGTGAGGTGCTGGACACCCCGTTGGCCGTGCGGCCAGGCAATCGGAAAATTTGGATCAGCCGGACCGATGCGGGGTCGCGGCATTTGGCTTGGGAATGCGACCTGTTGGCCCGGCTGGATGGTTTCGAACGGGTCGAATTGGCCCGGCTCAGTCCGTTGGAACAGATGCAACTCATGGCGGAGGCTGGTATGGTTGCCGGTCCGCACGGCGCGGGGCTGTCCAATCTGATCTTTTGTGCGCCTGGCACCCAGGTCGTGGAGCTGCTGCCCGACAACCGGCACCGTCCGCTGTTTGCCCGGCTGGCCGCCGCCGCTGGCTGTGCCCATGCGTGGGCGGCGGTCGATTTTGCACAGACACCAGCTAGCTGCGATGAACTTGCCTCCCGCATCCGCAGTATCGCCGCATGACCAATTACAGTCTGCTCGTGCCTTGCTACAACGCCGCTGCCCATTTGCCGCGGCTGTGGGCCACCGTGCAGGCCCAGAGCCGTGCCTTTTCCGAATTCATTTGCTATGACGATGCCAGCACCGACGGCACGGCGGACGTGGCCCGTTCGCTCGGGGCAACCGTCTTGCGCGGGGAAAAGAACGGTGGGGTCGCCCATGCGCGCAACCAGCTTTGGCGTGCCGCCACCAGCGACTGGGTGCATTTCCACGATGCGGATGATTTGCTGGAACCGGCGTTCCTGGAGAAAATGTCGGCCCGTGCCGGTGCTGCCACCGATGTCGTCATCTGCAACGCCCGGTGGTTGCGTGAAGACACCCGGTCGTTGGAGCTGGAATGGCGCTATGTGGAGTCCGAGTTGCACACCGCTCCGGCGCCTTATTTGCTGGCGCATCCGGTCGGCGGCATCAACGGACTCTACCGGCGCACCGCGCTGGAGCGGGCCGGCGGATTTGATGAGCAGCTCAAGGTCTGGGAGGACGCCGATCTGCATGTACGGCTGGCATTGCAAGGCGCCCGGTTCGCGGTGGTCGAGGAACCCCTCGTCACCGCGTTGCGGCGCGACGACAGCCTGAGCGCCGAGCAGACCCGCAACGCCCGCAACCGGCTTACCGCACTGCGTCATTATATGCACAGCCTTCCACCTGAGTGCACCCCGGAGCTGATTAACCAACTGGAAAGCGCCGCGCACCAATTCCTGCAGCTCCATGACCCGGCTTCCGCCCGGGAGGCCCTCCAGCTCGTGATCCGGCTTGGCGGCGATCCGCCTGTCACCGATAATCCGATCATCAAACTTTGCAAACGGGTTTTCGGCCCCATGGTCGCCTTGCGTCTGCAGGCCCGTGCCCGCAAGATTTAGCCAATCCCATGCTGACCTATCCCGCCCTCTGGTCGCGCTCCTGCCTCACGGCGTTGCGGCTTTTTTGCCTGCGCCGACGAGGCGTTGCATTGCCCCGACGCACGCGGTTGGATCGACATACGGAGTTTACACTTGGGGTGGCCAGTTGCGGGCGTGGTCGGATCAAAGCAGGGGCGGGCTGCCATTTTTCCACTGGTGCGATTTTGCATGCCTACGGCGGCAGCATCGGCCTCGGTGACAATGTTTTCCTCGGCCCATATGTCGTGATTTATGGCCATGGTGGCGTGCAAATCGGTGCGGACACGCTCATCTCCATGCATTGCCGCATCCTTTCGTCCAATCACACCGTTCCGCCACCTGGCACCCCCATCCGTTCGCAACCTGATATCTTGCTGCCGACGGTTATCGGTCGTGATGTCTGGATCGGTGCCGGGGTCACGGTGCTGGGGGGCGTGACGATCGGTGATGGTTGTGTGGTCGGCGCTGGTGCTGTTGTGACCCACGACCTCCCGCTCAACTCCATTGCCGTTGGCGTACCGGCCCGGATCACTGGCGGGCGCCAATAAATTTATCGCAACGACAATTTCTCTGATCAGGCGTGGTGCATGGCAGCAAGGGAAAGATCAGACTGCGTTCGGTTACGACAAAATGCCCCGTGCCAGCAAGCAGGTCTTCACCATTGAGCCCGATCTCCATATGATACGGGAGGTCAAGGCCAAGGCATGGCTTAAAGCTGCTGATCCCAGTCTAATGCCGTTTGTTCGCTGGGAACAAAGCAGGCATGTCTTCGGCAACAATCACACTACCAGTTCCGGCTGACCCGTGGTGGAAATTTCCGTCATCATTTGCACCTACAATCCGCATCCGGGCCGGTTGGCGCGCACGCTGGCGGGCCTGCGGGCACAGACGCTGCCAGCCACACAGTGGGAATGTCTCCTGATCGACAATGCTTCCACCCCAGCGCTCACGCTGCCGCCCGAGGTTTGGCCCAACTTCCGGGTAGTGCGCGAGCTGACACGCGGGCTCAGCCATGCCCGGCGGCGCGGGTTGCGCGAAACCACTGCCACACTCTGCATATTTGCCGACGATGACAACGTCCTTGCACCTGACTATTTGGCCCAGGTAGCGCAGCTCGCCGCCACCTATCCCCGCGTTGGTGCATTTGGCGGGCGCAGTTTGCCTGAATTCGAAATCCCGCCCGCCGACTGGGTGCGTGAATTTTTTGAATTGCTGGCACTCCGGGACCTCGGCCCGCAGCCGATCATCGCCCGGGCAGATACCCCCTTGCGGGCTTATCCACGAGGCGCCCCGATCGGGGCTGGGATGGTGCTTCGCCGCGAAGCTGCGGTCGCCTGGCTGGATGCACCTGACAGCGGACTCTCCGACCGGCGGGGTCGGGAGCTGACCTCCGGGGGTGATAATGACATTGTGCTCAAACTCTTCGCTGCCGGTTGGTCTGTCGCCTATTTCCCTGAACTGGTGCTGACACATCTCATACCTGCCGGCCGACTGGACAGCAGTTATCTCGCGCGTCTTAACCGCGGAATCCAGAAATCCTGGGTGCAGGTGCTCGCACGACACGGAGTCTGTCCGTGGCCCTCGATGCCGGCTTGGACCCTTGGACTGCGCAAACTGAAGGCATGGCTTAACCACCGCGCGTGGGCGTCTCCCGCCGGCCATATCCGCTGGCAGGGCGCGTGCGGGCATTTCGAGGGCAGGGCGCAAAAGGCCGGCTCGCCTGCATTACCAGCCACCCCAACAACCAAGCCCTGGTGCCAATGATCTCCGCTCTTTTCCGCCGCATTGGCTGGATTATCCGTCGTGCCCTTGGTCTGCGGCCCCGGAGCGCTCCGGAGGAGCTTTGGCGACTTCGCTATTTGCGTCGGGCCAAGCCAGCTGTGCCAGGGGCGGTGGTTTGGGCAGGCGCGCCCCTTTATTATGCCCACGGCCCGGCGGTGCATGACCAGCTCAATGAAATTATTGTCCGGGGCGTATACGATTTTGTGTCCGACAGCCCTTCCCCACGTATTCTGGACTGCGGTGCACACGTCGGTGTGGGGATACTGCGCTGGCGCCAGCTCTTTCCCAATGCCGATATAACCGCGTTTGAGGCTGATCCAAGTATCGCCAGCCGGCTGCAGCGCAACCTCGCCGCCCGGGGCGACACCCAAACGAAGGTCATAGCTGCGGCAGCTTGGGTTGCCGATGGCACCGTAAAGTTTTGCCCTACGGGGACGGACAACGGTCACATCAGCGAGATCGCGAAGGACAGTGTCCCTGCGCGAAATCTCGTCTCGTATTGTGCCGAACCGGTCGATTTGCTGAAACTCGACATCGAGGGCGCGGAGGAACGAGTCCTCCTCCACCTCCATGAGACCGGTGCGCTGCCTGCAATACGCCGCCTGGTTTGTGAGTGGCACGAATGGACCGCCCAAGCTCCGTCCCTCCATGCCATACTCGCCCGGTTGGTCTCAGCCGGGTTTGTGTATCGGCTCGCCGGCGCCGGCTGCCTCGGTAACGACCCTTCTCCGGCGTTTCCCAACCTCGGCTGGCCGGGCAACCATATCATGCTCTATGCGTGGCAACCTTCGGCATCGCGCCACCCATGACGCCGGACCTCTCAGTTATTATCCCGGTGTATAATCGGGGCGATTTTATCCGCTACACCTTGGAGAGCGTACGCCGTGCCTCGGCGGGACTTGTGGTTGAAGTGGTGATTGTGGATGATGGCTCTGAACCGCCAGCGGCCGCGAGTATTGCGGCACTGGGATATAAACCGGAGAAAATGATCCGTCAGACCAACCAAGGACTGCTCTTTGCCAGGCTCGCAGGTCTGGCGGCCGCCACCGGGCGCCATGTCCTGTTCCTTGATTCGGACGATCTCGTGTCGCCGGAAAAATTCCGCCTGCAAGTGACCGCGCTCGACTCGGGTCCGGCCGATGTCAGCTATACCGACACGGTGAGTTGCACTTTGGAAGGTGATTTTGAAAAACTCGTTCCGGGTCCGCTCGAATGCGTGCCGGTCACCGACGACGCTGCGGAATTGTTCATCACCGTGCAACCGGCGCCGCACAGCCCGATCTTTCGAGCCGACTGGCTGCGGCAAATCGTGGCTTCGGCATTTTTTCCGCCATCCCGTCTGTATAACTCGGTCGCGGAAATTTGGTTGTATCACAACGCCGCACCACGTCCTGGGCGGATCGTCAAGGTAGCGGGCGCGCACACGGTCATTGGCCGCCATCCGGGACCCCGTCTTACCGATCACTGGGAAAAGCTCGGGGTCGCATCGCTGGCGGTGATGGAGGCTTTTGCCCGCACCTGCCCAGCCACACCGGAGACAGTTGTTGCCCGCCAGTTGGTGGCGGAAAAGGCCTTTGGATCCTGGCGCCGGCTGCCGCGTGGATTTTCACCGGAGTTTTGCGCACGCCAGCTCGCGGTTTGGCGGCAACTTTCCACCGGACGGCGGCTTGACCGCCTGGGTGGCGGGCAGTTCCAAAAAATTGCACGGTTGCTCGGCCCACTGACAGCCGGCCGCATCTTACGGCAATGGCAGGGGCAGCCTTATGCCACCTGCCGCACTCTCACAGATACCGAACTCGCCCGTCTCCTTGGGCAATTGCCATGACCATGCCGCTCTCTCCCCATGACTGCCGGTGAATTTCTTTTGAAATACTACCACACCCCGCTTGGACGGGCACGTGATTCGTTGCGCCATGGCGGTCCGTTTGCCGTCCGAGCGACCGAGCGTCAGCGCGCCGAGATGGAGTCGGCCGCCGCGAGGTTGCCCACGGTCCCGGAATTTCCCGGCACCAAACCCGTCACTTTGCATCTGATGACCGGCCGGCGTTTCTGGTATCAAACTGCATTTTGTCTGCACTCGTTTGCCACCGCCGCCCAAACCACTGTCCAAGCCGAGCTTTATGATGATGGCAGCATTGATGCCGCCTGTGCAGCCCGGCTGGCCCGACTGGGTCCTGGGGTCCGGATTCATCTTATCGGCGAGCTGCGTGCCCGAATCGAGGCGCGGTTGCCGGCTGCGCGTTTCCCCGTGTTGCGGGAACGCTGGGAAAATTACCCGAACATTCGCAAACTCACCGATGTTCATCTCGGCTCCGCCGGGTGGAAACTGGTCATCGACTCCGACCTGTTGTTTTTTCGTCGGCCGGATTTTTTGCTCGATTGGCTCGCCGCGCCTGCGCGCATATTGTATGCGGTGGACTGTGCTGAGTCCTATGGCTATTCGCGGCCGCTTTTGCAGGAGCTGGCCGGGGCTCCCATCCCGCCACTGGTCAACGTCGGCCTGTGTGGTTTGCGCAGCGATGCATTAGACTGGGCGGAGCTGGAACATTGGTGCGCCACGCTGCATGCCCGTGAAAAAACCAGCTACTATCTCGAACAGGCGCTGGTTGCGATGCTCGCGGCGCGGACCCAGCCTTGTGCAATCGCACCTGCCACCGACTATGTTACGCTTCCCTCGCGAGCGGAGGTACTCGCCCCGCGGGCCGTGATGCATCATTACGTTGACACGGCCAAGCGCTGGTACTTCCGCCATAGCTGGCGACGCTTTGCGCCCGTCGGGCAGTCCCAATCATGATGCCGCCACTGGTCTCCATCCTGATTCCGTGCTACAACGCTGCGCCCTGGCTCACCGCGACGTTGGAGTCTGCATTAGCACAGACCTGGCCACAAAAGGAGATCATTGTTGTCAATGATGGTTCGACCGACCAGTCGCTTGCACTCGCCCGGCCGTTCTCCGAGCGGGGGGTGAAAATAATCGAGCAGCCCAACCGCGGCGCTGCGGCCGCCCGCAATGCCGCATTGGGCGCAGCGGGCGGCGATTTCGTTCAATTTCTCGACGCTGATGACCTGCTCGCGCCCGAAAAAATTGCCCGGCAAATGGCGGTGCTCACCGCCGAGCCAAAGGGTGCGATCGCCTCCGGCCCATGGGGGAGTTTCACCGATGAACCAGGCCACGCCGTTTTTCATACCAAACCGGTATGGGCCGATCTCACCCCAGTCGACTGGCTGGTTCGCTCATGGTCGGGCGGCGGCATGTTTCCACCACTCGTCTGGCTTGCACCGCGGGACGTCCTCGCTGCTGCCGGGCCTTGGAACGAAGCCCTCACTCTTGACGACGACGGGGAGTATTTTACCCGCGTATTGCTCCATGCCGCCGGCATCCGCTTCGTGCCCGGGGCGGCATCGTATTACCGGGCTCACACCGGCCCGCGCATCAGCGCCGCGCGTGGCGAACGTGCCGCACGTTCCTCTTTCGCCAGTTGTGAGTCAAAAGAGCGTCAATTACTGGCGGCGGAGAATTCTCCACGGGTCCGCGAGGCCATCGGCTGCAACTGGCAGCGATTCGCCTGGGAGCAGATGGCCGCTGCGCCGGGGCTGGCCGCGATGGCGATCAAGCATGCGCGTAAACTTGCCCCGGACCTGCCACCGCCAAAGGGTTCCCGTTCCTACCGGCTTGCCGCCAAAGTTCTCGGCTGGACCCGTGCCCGAAAATTGCAACTTGCGGTGCAGGAATTGATCCACCGGTGAAAATACTCCTTGCCTGTCAGCAGTCACCCCACACGTACGCGATTCCCGCGTATGGCTTCTGGCGGACCTACTTCGTGGCGGGCTTGCGGGAGGCTGGACACGAAGTCATCGAGGCGACCGATGTCGATTGGGCCCACGGTCTGCTGCCTCTGACTTCAGAAAAACGCGGCTGCTGGCGCGATGGGGCCTGGTCGCGCACCCTTGCCCTCGCGCGGGACACGCGAGGGATTGATCTGTTTCTTGGTTATCTTTATCCCCAGCAGATCGAACCTGCTGCCGTGCGCCTGTTGCACGACATGGGAATTCCGACAGTTCATTTTTTCTGCGACCATGTTCGCGAATATCGGCGACTGCCCCAGACCTTTGCGCCGTTTGACCTGCATTGGGTGCCGGAACTTGCCGCGATGCCGCTCTACGCCGCCCGCGACTGGCCCGCGCTCTTCGCGCCGATGCCATGTTGGGTGCCGCCCGCCAGCCGCATGGTCCCGGATGACGATCAGCCTGCGATTACCTTTGTCGGCCGCAATGATCCATTGCGCGCCGCCTTGCTCACCCAGGTGGTGCACAGCGGCCTGCCTTTGGCGGTTTATGGAGCAGGTTGGGCGCCCAACGCGTCTGTTCCCGTCCCCGCACCACCAAGCTGGCGGACGAGGATTGCGGACTGGGCCGATTACTATCGTCGTCAAGGACCGGGCCCGACCTGGCGGCGGCTTGCCGCGCGGTACCACCGACGCGTGCCGTTGCCCGCCACCGATTTTACGCCGTGGGCACATCCTTCACCTTCAGATGATGCCTACGCCACAGTACTTGCCCACAGTGCTGTCACCCTCGGCATCAATCGCTTCCCCGATCCCGATGCCAGCCCGGCATTGCCATCGACCTACTCACGGCTGCGCGACATCGAAGCGCCCATGCTTGGGGCGTGCTATCTGACCGAGTGGGCGCCGGAACTGGAGGAACTTTACGAGCTCGGCACCGAAATCGAGGTTTATCGTGATGCCCCGGAGCTGGTGTCCAAGGCCCGGTCACTCTTGGACGATCCTGGGCGGCGTCGGGCCTTACGTGTTGCCGGTCAACGACGGGCGCTGGCCGATCATAACTTGGGTTGTACGGTGACTCGGCTCGCCAAATTTCTTGGTCTGTAGGAGCATGAGAACTTCTCCCGATCTATTCAGGCTTTTTTCCGAACAATGGCTCATCCATGAAGGCCATCCTTGGCGAGCCCGCTGGAGCCGACGCAGGCGGATGGGGGCTTTGTTGCTCCAGAAATGCGGTTGCCAAAGCCAGGTTCAAACCCGGCTTTTCTGGGGCAAACGCATGCAGATCGTCACGGGTGAAGTTGTCTCGCGCGGTCTGCTGGCGTTTGGATATAGCGAGCCGGATCTCACAGCCTTGGTCTGCGAGTTACTGCCGGCGGAAGCCACGGCGATAGATATCGGCACACATTTTGGCTATGAAGCGATGCTCATGGCTGAGCTAGTTGGGCCGCGCGGCTGCATCCATGCCTTCGAGCCGAACCCGGAGGTGCGCGCCATTGCCAGCCGCAATCTCAGGCTTTCGCCCCAGGTCAAACTCCATGCGTGTGCGCTGGGTGACCACACCGGGCGGGCCGTGTTTAATTTTCCACCCCTCGCGCTTTCCGCATTCGGCGGATTCGGCTCGCGTGCAGTTGGAAATGCCGCAACGGGAGAGGTGTCCGTATGCCGGCTGGATGATGTCCCCGACCTCGCCGAGGCCGCCCTGATCAAATGTGATGCCGAAGGCAATGAGGATGCCATTATGGCCGGTGCCGACCGTATCCTTGCCTATCATCCAAGCCTGATACTCGAAACAGGCATGCCGGATTCTGAAGGTCGCTCGCCCAACCAGGCGATTCTTACCCGACGTCTCGAGCCAGTCGGATACCACCCATTTGCCTTTCGCTTTGATGGCTCCCTGCACATAGCGCCCGTGGGTGCATTTCCGGCGGGACATGCCAACACCTTGTTTCTACACGAAACTCACGCCCGTTTCGCCCTGTTTAAGCAGGGATGGAGCCGGCGGGTTTGAACGTCCGCTCACCTGATGAACGCTCCCTCGGCCAGCCGTCAATTTGCTCCTGACTTGATTCGCGCGATTGGCATCAGCCTTGTCGTCGTGCTTCACGTTACGGGAAATCTTGCCCGTGTTCCAGGTGCAAGCGGCATGATCAATCTTGGGGTCCACGCTTTGACGCGTATCAGCGTGCCATTGTTTGTCATGTTGAGCGGTTGGTTGCTGTGTGACACCTCACGTCCCTTGGAACCAACGGGAAGATTTTTACAGCACCGCCTCTGGCGCATCGGCTGGCCGCTGTTGGCGTGGTCGGGTTTCTATATTGGTTGGCGCATTTGCTATTATGGGGAACACCTGTCCTTGCGTGCTTGGGGAGCGGCGTTGGCCAGCGCCGGGGTCTATTATCATCTGTGGTTCCTCTATCTCATGCTTGGACTTTACGTCATAGTCCCGTTCGTGCGCATCCTGCTGGTTAGTGGCGACAAATTCACCATCCCGCTCCTGTTTTTGCTTTGGCTCGCCATGCTTTTGCTGCCGCCGCTCTTTCATCGTTTGCTCAACGCCGAATGGATTTATTCGCAAGGCCTGCCGCTGGATTATGTCGGATATTTTGTATTTGGGGCTCTGGTTGGCGGCCGGTCACTGGGGAACCATCAAAAATGGCTGGCAATGGTCGCTTGGGTGGTGGGCTTTCTTGCTACCTGGGCCGCGACCTGGTTTGCGACCGCAATCAACGAAATTCAAAATCCCGCCTGGCACGGTTATCTTCGGCCTAATGTCGTACTGATGAGTTGTGGTGCATTTCCGCTTCTGGTCTGCTGGGGCAGGGCCTGGTCCGCGCCTCCGATGATCACCACTATAATCCGGTGGATCGCTCAAGGCAGCCTCGGTATTTATTTGCTGCATCCGGTATTTATCGAACTTGGCGCCACGGGCAGGCTGGGCACTTCTCTGAATAACCTGGCCCATGCTGAAGCGGCTGGCCGGCTGATCTTTGCCGCCATTGCACTCTTCTCTTGTGGACTCGTCGTCTTGCTCCTTCGTAGAGTTCCCGCCGTCCGTCCGCTCGTTTCCTGAAAGGCTCATGCTGCGTCCAAGCCTCATGCCCACCACCGTCCACCTTTACGATCTCAAGCCACCTGACCGCCCACGTTGGGTTTCAGGTGACCAGTATCCGCGTGCTTTGGTTCGCTCCTTACTGTCGCCATGGCGTGGGCGGCCGCCAGGAGGCCTGGCCAAGGTGACCACAAATCTGGGTCTCGGTCTCAGCCAGATCGGTCAGCCTTTTGTGCTGCACTCACAGCCCGATCTACCTCCGGCCGGTTCGTTGGTGGGCATATTGCACGGCCCACACGATCAGGTCCGGCGGGTCGCCGGTTCGACTCGATGTGTGACCGGGGTCGGGGTGCTCGATTTTCCTGATCAATGGCCGACCATGTTTGCCGACACCCAGGCAGTGTTTCACCTCCAAGCCTGCCAATGGGCGGCGGACTACTACCGGCCATATTTTGGAGATCATCTCCGCATCTGGCCGGTCGGGATCGAAACCGAACGCCACCGGCCGCGGCCTGATGTTACCAAGGAATTTGACTTCCTGGTCTATGATAAGCTCCGCTGGCCGGCCGAACATCCGGAACCTGACTTGCTGGAGCGAACTTTGGCCGAGATCAAGCGCCGTAATCTTAAGCATATGGTCATCGGATATGGCCGCTATCCGAAAGGGCGGGAGAACTCTTATCACGCCTTGCTGGCCCGAAGCCGCGCGGTACTGTTCCTGTGCGAAAACGAAACACAGGGTTTGGCTTACAACGAGGCGCTCAGCATGGACATCCCCTTGCTGGCTTGGGATCCCGGGCGTTGGCTGGATCCCAATCGCCACCAACACGGGCTCAGCAACTGCCCCGCCACTTCCGTGCCTTATTTTGACGGACGGTGTGGCGAGAAATTTGCCGATCTGGCGCATCTCCCTTCCACCCTTGACCTTTTTCTGGAACGCCAGCGCAGTGGGTGCTACCGCCCACGCGAGTTTGTCTTGGAAAACTTCGATCTCGGACAATGCGCTCAAAAGTATGTCAGGCTTCTGAACCAGGCCCGCGACGGAATCTAAGTCTAATATCCGATGACCCTGCTTTCCCGACTTTCCTCCGCCACCGGCCTGAATCGCGCACCACATGCAAAACAGTCCGTCAAGAATTTGGGTTACTGGTTGCGCGATCCGCTTGCCCGTGGCGTGCCGCTCGTTCTGGGTGGCCGTTTCATGAGGGTCCCAGCCCGCTTCGCTCGCCAGCCATGGACCAACTACGAACCCGGCGCGACACGTCGCCTAGCCCAATGGCTGGAAGCGCGGCCGAATGCGGCTACCATTGATGTCGGTTGCTCCGTGGCGCTCTACAGCTTGCTCACACTCACCCTGGCTCCCCAAGGCGAGGCTTGGGCGATTGATTCAGATCTCGTGACCTTGCAATCGTCCCGTTGGCTTTGCCAATACGTTGGAGTCGAACGGCTCCACGTCGTCCATGGCTATGTCGGTGATGCCCCCACCATCAGTCTTTCCGCTCAAACTGTGGCCAACCATACTGCGGCCCGACTTGCCCGGGGCGATATTCCCGCCGAACCTTCCCTCGCCAGCTATATCTGCCTTGATACCCAGAGCACCAACG